>OHWC01000944.1_pt1 | contig 13764 bp, 8 predicted proteins | sample 1579541 | NCBI WGS metagenome assembly OHWC01 (sample SAMEA3882551, study PRJEB24775) | human gut metagenome | biome: human-associated habitat; feature: intestine environment; material: feces | place: Netherlands | collected 2009/2010
CAAGCGGTTAAGACGTCGCCCTCTCACGGCGAAAACAGGGGTTCGATTCCCCTACGAACTGTTTTGAAGCGGAGCCTGTGCGGCTCCGTTTTTTGTTGCTTTGCATTCTGTCTATTTGAAAAAGCCCGGCAGCTTTCCTGTCGGACTTTTTATTTTATCATTCTCTATTCTTTTCAGCTTCACTCTGCGTAAATCTTAACCAGCTCTTTCAGCATTGCCACCGCCAGTTCCATTCCCTCGACGGTAATGTGCTCATACGGTCCATGATACGCATATCCACCGGTTCCAAGGTTCGGGCACGGCAGACCCATGAAGCTTAAGCGCGCACCGTCTGTACCGCCGCGGATCGGAAGAATGATCGGCTCCATGCCGGCTCTTCTGGCTGCCTCTTCTGCATTTTCAATCAGATGGTAGCAGGGACGAATCTTCTCGGACATATTGCGGTACTGCTCTTTGATCTCCAGCTTTACGGTTCCTGCCCCGTATTTTTCATTCATCTCTTTTTCAATCCGGCGCAGATTCTCTTCTTTTGCTGCAAACTTCTCTGCATCGTGATCACGGATGATATATTCCGACTCGGCATGTGCTACATCACCGCTCATTCCGGTCAGGTGATAGAAGCCTTCGTATCCGTCTGTGTTTCTCGGAGACTCTGCTTCCGGCAGGAGAGACTGAATCTCGCTCGCTACAGCAATCGCATTAATCATCGTATCTTTCGCACTGCCCGGGTGAACATTAAATCCGGTCACGGTAAATTTTGCACCGGCTGCATTAAAGTTTTCGAACTCGATCTCTCCCTCTGCCCCACCGTCTACGGTATAAGCAAATTCTGCATCGAATCCCGGAACATCGAAGAAGTCAGCACCTTCTCCAATCTCTTCATCCGGTGTAAAGGCGATGGAAATCTGCCCATGTGGAAATTCTCCGGCAAGAAGCGCTTCTGCCAGCGTCATAATCTCTGCTACTCCTGCCTTATCATCTGCACCGAGTACCGTCGTTCCATCGCTTGTAATCAGCGTTTTACCGGCCAGGGATGCAAGATGCGGAAATACCGCAGTCTCCAGCGTTCTGCCGCTTTCAGACAGTTTCAGATCCTTTCCGTCATAATTTTCATGAACCACCGGGTTTACAGCATGGTCCGCAAAATCCGATACGGTATCCATATGGGCGATAAAACCCAGCTTTGTTTTGCTCTCATATCCCTTCGTTGCAGGAATCTTTCCATATACATAGCATTTTTCATCTATGCGGACATCCGACACGCCAAGCTTCTTCATTTCTTTTACCAGTTGCTCCGCCAGGACTCTCTGGCACGCGGAAGACGGATGTGTTCCGCTTCTTTCATCGCTTGGTGTCGGCACTTTAACATAATTCAGCAATCTTTCATATGCTTTCATGACGTATTTTCTCCTTTTTATTTCATCAGCTTCTGGATGGTTTTGCAGAGCTCATCCACGGCGCCTTCTTTTCCCTGCCGGATATCCTCCACAACGCAGGATTTGATGTGGCTGGAAAGCAGTACCTTGTTGAAACTGTTTAATGCAGACTGGATCGCGGATACCTGGGTCAGGATATCGACGCAGTAGCGGTCGCTCTCCACCATTTCCCGTATTCCGCGCACCTGGCCTTCAATTCTCGAAAGACGGTGGATCAGATCTTTGTATTCTTTTTCGTCCCGCACTTTTTTCCGGTCGCATTCACTGCAGTGTGTACAACATTCACCCATGAGGTTTCCTCCTTGTGTTCCGTCACTCTATATACCCCGTCTGGGTATGAATTTATGATACTCTTTTGCCCAGGCTTTGTCAATCTTCGATTTTTGCCGCAAGCGCGCCGTACAGCTTCTGGTTTACCAGACTTGCCGCGCTGCACTCCGCCTCCGGCGCGTTCGCCGACGGCTCTCCGCAGAGATCGACCGCGAGCACCTTTCTCCCCGCAAGACAGTCCTTTGCAAGGGACAGCAGCTCATCCACACGCACATTTCCCTGATCCCAGTTCGTATCAAGCTCCTCCTTTGACAGAATGTCCTTATCGACCGACAGATATACCGGAAATGTTCCCGCATGGGATGCAAAAACCTCTTTGATCTTCGCCGCTCCGCTTCCGTCGTCGAGCTCTTCCTGTGTCACAAACCAGACATGCTCCATCGCTTCCGTTTCCCGCACCGACGCCTCCGGCGGGCCGATTACACAGATTCCTTTGATGTTTTGATACGCCCCGGCAGCATCCCGGATCCAGGAACCGCAGGAGAGCACCGGAAGAAGCGCCGGCGGCTGCATATCGGTATGGTGGTCGAATACGGCTAAAAACAAATCTTCTTTTTCAAGTCCCAGCAGCAATTTGCTCATATAGTGATAATTGCCGGAATCCAGAAGGCGGATCCGCGGCAGCTCTTTCGTTTCTTTTTTTCGGCCAAGTTCCGCTTCCAGAAACTGCTCCGTCTCTGGATCGAGATAACCGTCAGTTCCCCGGAGCTCTCTTAGATCCCAGATCTTTCCCGCCTGCTCCCAGGCATATCCTTCGGACTCATAAATTCCGGAAAGGCTAAAACAAAATGGTTTCATCTTCTCTTTTACTCCTGTTATTTATTTAATGGATTCAGCTTTCTTCCCGCCGTCACAAGAAGAACGGCTGATATCAGAAGCTGCAGAACGGCACTCGCCTCCGGCAGATAATGGATCAGCGGATTCTGTCCGTAATTTCCAAGCAGATAGCAGAGCTGTTCCATCTCTCTTCCATTCCCAAGCTGGCGGCTGATGATCCCCGCAAACGAGGTAAACGGATTGAAAAGAAGAAGGTAAATTACACCTCCTACATCAATCTGCTGATAAGCTGCCGTCATCTCCTGCTGCAGCAGTCCTGCGTAGTAGGCAAGCCCCGTGCAGGCGCATATTCCTACGACCAGAAAAACGACAATGACATAGGAAAGAACGGTCGCCAGTGTGGTCCGCTTAAAAACAACCGAACAGAAAATGCCGATACTGCCGACAAAAATCCCGGTCAGAAGAAGGCCTCCCGCCATCAGAAGCAGTCCGCCAAGGCCGATACCGCCGAACACCACAACAAGGGACAGCACCGGCAGTGCCGAAACCGTCAGTATCAGAACAACGCCAAGCGATGCCTCCAGCTTTCCCGTAATGATTCTCCACGGGTTCAGGTTCGTCGTCAGCAGCACATCCAGCGTTTTTTTCTCACGCTCCAGCGAAATGCTTCCTCCCGCAACCGCCGGAACTGAAAGGACAACGAGAATAAACAGAAGATACGTCATCAGAATATAGCAGTTCATCGGAACGCTGTAGCTGACCGGTGCCAGATAGCCAAGCTGGCTGCTCTCCCCGAAATAGCAGACAAACGCAACCACGGCAAGCAGCAGATTGCAGACAAAAATAATCCAGGAAATCCGCGATGACCGCGAGTTCCGCTTCATTTCTTTTTCAAATACAGGATTTAACCGCACGTTTCGTTCCCTCCTTATCCGATCGTGTTTCCGAACGTTTCTGTGTTTCGGCTCTTCTGTTCCGTTTCCCCGGTCAGATGAAAGAACAGGGACTCCAGGCTGTTGTGTTCCCGTGCAAATGAAACCACAAGGATTCCGGCATCCACCAGTTTCTGCAGCAGATACGCCTCCTCCTCCCGGCTTCCCGAAAACCAGGCCGCAATCTTGTTTTCATCCACAGAAAGGCGGCTGACCTGCGGATCCTGCCGCAATAGTTCCAGCGCCTTTGGCACCTGGTTCAGCACAGTGATGCGCAGCGGATTGGAGCTGTCGATCGCAAGCATAATGTTTTCCAGCTTTCCCTGCTGTACCATGACACCTCCGTTGATGACACCGATGCTGGTGCACAGATCTGCTAATTCCGAAAGAATATGGGAGCTGATCAGAATCGTATAATCCTCCCGCGCCAATCGCTGCAGGAGAAGCTGAAAATCCTTTCTTGAACGCGGATCCAGACCGGAATTCGGTTCGTCCAGCACCAGAAGCTTCGGTTTATGGATCATCGCGCGCGCCAGACAGAGCCGCTGCTGTATGCCCCTTGAGAGCGAATCCACCATCTGCTCCTCTTTTCCCGATAGTTCGACCATCTCCAGCACTTCCCGCGCACGGACGGTTCCTGCCCGCCCGTAAATTCCATACGATGCGGCAAAAAATTCCAGATACTCTATCACGTTTAAGTTTTCATAAACGCCAAAGAAATCAGGCACAAAGCCGATCAGGCTTTTCTGCTTCAGAATATTTTTTGTCGTCCGCACGCCGTCCAGCCACAGATCGCCGCCGTCGCTCTTTAAAAGCCCTGAAATAATGCGCAGCGTCGTTGTTTTTCCCGCACCATTCGGTCCGACAAAGCCGTAAATATCGCCTTTTTTTACTTCCATATCAAGACCGTTCAGGGCATATGTTTTTCCGTATTTTTTGGTCAGTTTCTCAATTTTCAGTATCGGCATTTGGCTCCTCCGTTAACAGGTTCTCCAGATATTGCTCCGGTGGGATCTCTTTCGCCTTTACGATCAGATTCGGTGCCTCATAGTATCCATAATTTTCATGATACTCTTCTCCCTTTTCCTCTTCGGAAAGACGGTACCGCACACGGATCTGGTTGTCCGCATTCACATACTGCGCCTCCAGCGCCGGATCACTCGCAAAATCGATCTCCCAGTCGGAAATTTCATCATACGTTCCCGTCTGAAAATTGTACAGCTCAATGATTCCATTGAAATTCCGGATCTTGGTCCCATCCTCCGTGCGGGCTTTCTCGAAAGCAAGCGAAAGAATGGTTCCCCGTTTTCCTCCCCCGCCGGTTTCTGCCGCCTGGATCTTATCTTCTAACGCCGTCATCGCATACGGCCAGAATGCAGGATCATAGATTCCCTCGGAATCCGGCTGCATCACGCCTTTAGCATACATTCCATACAGACACCAGATGTTGTTGTTTTCAAAGACACCGTTCAGATAATACGTTACTTCTGTTTCCTCTTCCGAGATTCCGCCGGAATTTGGTCCCATTTCAAAGCTTACCGTGTTTCCACCGTCCCATCCGCTGTACTCCTGCGCATACGGACAGTACACAACGCCGGCCTCTTTCATGTCCACAGACACTTCCTGATAGTAATACGAGATTCCATACGCTTCGTATCCGCTGTCAAGCTGGAACGTATCGTCATTGCCTGCCAGCTTTCCAAAGAAAAGGCAGTTGTCACTCCGGTTTGGCATGTGATTATAGATGACGCCGTCCAGATAATTTTTCTCTATCTCCGGCAGATCTTCTGCCGCACTCCAATTTCCGAACTCCCGCACGCTGTCCGCTTCTATTCCATCCAGCGTGATCGTCTCCCCGTTTTTGATGTCTCCAATGAGGGCACAGTAACCTGGAACGGCGATCACACAGCTCTCCAGATCATAGCCTGTCTTATTTTCCACGGTTCCGCTGATCTTCTGATCCCAGAAATGAAACGTGCCTTTCAGTCCTTCGCCTTCGTCCAGCGTTTCCATCCGCTGCATGCCGAACTCATTCAGGGCAAATGCAGCCTGATTGGAAATTTCTGCCCTGTTTTTCTGTTCTCCGAAACTGATCTCCGTCTTTTCATATTCCGCATCCTCCGTTTCCGGCTGTGCCGTGCTATTGGACATATAGTCCATACGGTTGTACGTCACCAGATCGTAGGACGGATCCAGATACAGCTCATAGGAAGCATTGTACGGCGCCTGTGCACAGAAATTAATGTAATCTTTCTGGTATGTATCGTACTGCCAGATTTCTCTTACATACGTCAGCACCGGGGCCTTGAGCCTCGTGCTCTGGCCAAACAGACTGATCAGCATAACAAAGACGGCCGAGCAGGCACAGATCGCCCCCCAGAGATACTGACGTTTTCCTGTTTTTTTCAAAAAGAAATACAATCCCGGCCCTGCCAGAACCAGATAGACCAGAATCAGGCCGCCGTACAGCACCGTATTCGGACGGTTCCGGATCCTAGTGTTTTCCAGAAGATCGGAAATCGTATAGTATTTCTGATAATTCGTATTTCGTTTTGCCAGAAGGCGGCTGGTGGTCTCTTCGTCCAGAATATTTTTCAGAAAATCTACCGGCGCTTCTTTAAACGCACTGCGCTGGCTTTCCGCAAATGTCTCGTTTCCCGAAAAGGTAATCAGAAGACCTCCCTCTGCCTGCCAGAGATCAATTTCTTTCTGGATTGTCTCATCCAGTTCTTCTTTTGACTGCTCCAGAAGGATCAGCACATCCGGCGAATACGACTCCGCAAGCCCGACAAGCTCCTCTGCCCGGACAGATGCAGCTTCCACCTCATAAATCCCGTCGTTCAGCGTAACTCCATTCAGCTGCTGCCCGTAATTAGTTTCTTCTTCCACAACGCAGACTTCCACCTTGGACTGGAAGAAGCCTTCACTCGAAATCGTTTCTTCCCGACTGTACACCGTGTCCCTCTGGCTGTTCTCCAGGCACAGGACACAAAAAGACGTATTTTCCACCAGAAGCCCTGCCGAAAAAGTCTTTGTAACGGTTCCGTTCGCCGGAATATAGATTGGAAAACGGTACGTAAAAAGGCTGTTTCTTCCATCGCCCGACCGCTTGACCCCCAAAAACAGTTTTGAGAGAATGCCTTCTCCACTGTTTCTGCGGTAAATCGATTCCGCGGCGTTTTTTATCTGAAAAACAAAGTATCCTTCAAATTCAACAGCGCTCTCATTTGTGATTGTCACACGAATCGGTACGTGATTCCCATCCTGATAGTTTCCTTCGAATCCATAAGAAAAATCAATCTGGTATTCCCCTGCGTAGCTGTTGGCAAGAAGCTGCTTTTCTTTCCCGTCGCTTCTTCCGCCATCCGACGGCGTGTTCTGATAAAGTTCTGTCCGCGTTGTCATCGCAGACACCCTCTGAACTCCCGCCAGAAGCAGAATCAGCAGCAAAATACCGGACAGACAGCAGATTTTGCTTCTTCTTTTCCTGTTCATCGCTTTTCGTCCTCTTTCTTCCCCTTTGGCATTCCGACCGGCAGTTCCACCTCAAAGACGGTTCCCTGCAGATCACTTTTTACCCGCACCTGTCCGTGATGCAGTTCCGCAATCTGCTGTACAATCGCAAGTCCAAGTCCCGTCCCGCCGGTATCGCGGCTCCTCGACTGCTCTGTCCGGTAAAATTTCTGGAAAATATGATCCAGTTCCTGTTTTGGAATAATCCGTCCGTAGTTAATGACACGCGTGACCACATATTCGCCCTCTTTTTCCATTGAGACGCGGATCTGTTTTCCTTCTTTTCCGTATTTGACAGCATTGTTCAGCAGATTTCCAAAGAGCCGTGCCAGCAGCTCACCGTCCGCCTCGAGAAAAATCGCATGTTCCGCATGCAGAAATTCCACCTGAAGCTCATTTTTCACAAAAGACGGCGTCATCTCGTCGAGCATCTGCTCCATCAGCTGCACCAGATCAAGTTTTCCGAGATGCAGCTGCATCTCTTTGTGCTCCAGCTTGACGAATCCAAACAGCTCGTTCGTGAGCTGCTCCAGACGGAGTGCTTTCTGATAGGCAATATCGATATAATGATTTCTCGTCTCCTCATCCAGATCCGTCCGCGTGCGCACCCAGCCGAGATAGCCGATAATCGAAGTCAGCGGCGTACGGAGGTCATGTGCCACGGATGAGACGAGATCGTTTTTCGTATGCTCCGCGATCCGTTCCCGTTCCATAATTTCCTTGATATTCTGCTGCATCGTATTTAAGTTCTCCGCCATCACAGAAAACTCGTCATTTCCCTTTACCTCGATCGGATGATCAAAATCCCCTGCTGATATCTCCTTTACCTTTTCCAGAATCTTCCCAATGTATCGGATGGTTTCGCGCATCAGGAAATAAAAGGTCAGGCAGAACGAAAGCAGCGCAGCCGCCGTCAGAATCATCGTCCGCACCGATGGGCGGAGGCCTCCCGGTCCGATCCAGGCGCTCCGGTAACCGATGTTCATCAGTCCATTGCCGAAAAAGGTCAGAATCCCGTCGGTAAGCGTCACTACAAGCACCGTGACAAGTGCACTTACAATCAGATCAAAGACCATCCTCTGGCTGAAGTTTTTTATAAAATCAGGCTTCAATTTTGTATCCCACTCCCCAGACTGTTGTAATAATCTTATCTTCTCTTGTGTCGTCTTTCATTTTTCCGCGCAGACGGCGGATATGTACCATAACCGTGTTGTTCGCCTCATAGAATTTTTCATGCCAGACGCGCTCGAAAATTTCGTCTGTACCGAACACGCGGCCCGGGTTGGAGGCCAGCAGATACAGAATATCAAATTCAATCGGTGTCAGCTTGATGCTTTCTCCGTAGCAGACAACCTGATGGGTTACCTTGTTGATTTCCAGATGCTTTAAGGAAATCACTTCCTGGCGCTCGTGCGGCTTCGACGGATTCAGTTCGCGGTAGCGGCGGAGCTGGGATTTTACACGCGCCATCAGCTCCAGCGGATTGAACGGTTTTGCCACGTAATCGTCTGCTCCCGTTGACAGACCGACGATCTTGTCGATATCCTGCGTTTTGGCACTTACCATGATGATCGGAATGTTGTTCGTCTCCCGGATGCGGCGGCACATCGCAATACCGTCCATATCCGGCATCATCACATCGAGCAGCACCAGGTCGATTTTTTTCTCCTCCAGAATGCGGAGTCCCTCTTTTGCACTGTACGCTTTTAATACCTGAAATCCATCGCTGATCAGATAAATTTCCAGCAGATCCGCGATTTCTTTTTCATCATCCACAACTAAAATATTTGTTTCTTCCACGTCGTTTCCATCCTCTCTGTTTTTAACTACCGTAATGGTACCATGAATATTCAAAAAAATCTTTACTTAATTCTTACGTCTGTATTATCTATTATAAAAAGAAAAGCCTCCTTCCACAAGAGGCCGCTTTTCTTTTCTTCTTATATTTTTTATCTTCGTACTGCGCGGCGGTATACCACAAGAGAAACCGCTGCGGAAATGACCTCTGTGATCCAGAAGGCATGCCATACGAAAACGCCGCCTCCCAGATGGGACAGCAGGTAAGCTGCCGGGAGAATGACAATGACATTTCGGCAGAGGGAAATGATCAGGGAAGATCCGCCTTTTCCGAGTCCCTCCAGCGCACCGGAGGATGTGATGGAAACTGCCGAAATCAAAAAGCCCACGCTGATGCGTGTCAGCGCCTGTCCGCCAAGACGGATGGTCTCCGGATTGCTGCTGAACAGTCCGATCAGCTGTTCCGGAATGGCAAGGCAGATGCCGGTTCCAATAAGCATGATCACCGCACACATAATCAGGGTGATCTCATAAATCTTCCGCACACGCTTATGCTCGCCTGCGCCGTAGTTGAAGCCGATAATCGGGCGCATGCCCTGTACAATGCCGTTTGCTGTCAGATAGATGAACGTCTGCAGCTTGTAGTAAATGCCGAGCACGACAACGTAGCTCTGGGAATACACGGCCAGGATTCCATTCAGTGCGGAAATCAGAAGAGACGGCAGCGCCAGGTTCAGGATCGCCGGGACGCCGATCGCGTACAGTCTTCCGACCAGATTTTTTCCTTCTTTTAAATATTCCGGACGGATTTTGACCGAAATCGGGCGGATCTTGTAAATGATCCAGTAAATCACGACCGGTGTCACCTGACCGATGCCGGTTGCAAGTGCCGCACCCTCAATTCCAAGACGTGGGAACGGTCCGATTCCGAAAATAATGAGCGGATCCAGAATGATGTTGACAATACAGCCGACCATCATACCGGTCATCGTCACTTTCATCCGGCCGACTGCCTGAAAAACCTTTTCAAAGTAAAGGTTTGCCATGATTGCTATGGTAAACAGAAAGATAATCCGTGAATACCGGACACCAAGATCGATGACAGTTTCGGAAGAAGAAAACATCCGCAGGAAACGCTCGATGACCAGAAGGCTTCCGATCGTTAAAATAACCGCATGCAGCATGGTAAGGGCAAGGCCCTGTGTTGCAGCACAGCCGGCTGCCTTTTTGTCACCCGCTCCCAGATAATACGAAATCACCGCATTCAGTCCGATTCCAAAACCGATGGCAACGGCATTTACAAAATTCTGTACCGGATAAACCAGGGAGAGCGCCGTCATGGCATCTTCGCTGATCTGTGCGACAAAGAAGCTGTCCACAATGTTATATAAGGAATTGACCAGCATCGAGATTACCATTGGAAGCGCCATCGAAACCAGCAGTGGAAATACTGGCTTTTCTTTCATAAAGTTTTCGTTCATTATTACCTCCATTTGTGATCTTTTCTGTGGTGGGCTTACGTGCAGGCACGGACTTTGCTCCATTGCCACAAAAAAAGCCACGCAATTATCTGCTTTCGATAATTGCGTGGCGAAAAGAACTTTATTACAAGTTGAAAAATCCACACCAAGTTTGAGAGCAATATACCACACTTTGCCCGGGCTTGTCAAGATTTCTCCTGTAACTTTTTTTATTCTACATTTTTCAGTGCCTCGTCCATCGGAATCTTTTGGATGTGGCGGAACTGCAGCACAGCGATAACAGCATACGCCGCAAGGCCCATCAGATACATTTTTCCGTAAATTGCCGGATCAATATAGTATGTCAGCCAGCCGCTGTACTCGGAAAGCATAATGACATAAATCTGGCGGATCAGCGCGGAGGCAATGATCAGGCTGACACCGATTGAGACGATCACAACCCAGGTTGTCGCCGTCAAATACAGACTCCAAATTTCCCTGTTCTCGTAGCCGAGAATCTTTACCATCGAAATCGAAGTCGTATTCTTCTCGATGATCAGCTTCGTCAGCAGATAAATCAGCAGCATGAACAGTACAATCGAGAAAACATTGATCAGCTGGAACATTTCTCCCATCGACACATTGAGCTGCCGTGAAATCTTTGTCATATCATCTTCCGTAATTTTCGTCGCGATATACGATTTCTCCAGGTCCGTGATCGGCTCGTTGGAGAAATAGCCGTTAAAGTAGTCCTCTGGATGATCGAATTCCTCGCAGAAGACATCCATCGGCAGAAATACCGCAAGGGCTCCCGGGTAGGCATAAATGCTTTTTACTTCAAAGCTGTACGTTTTGTCCTCATACGGCTCTTTCAGTTCCAGTGTATCGCCGACTTTCATTCCATATTTTTCGGCATAACCGTCGGAAATCGTCACGCCGTCCTCAAACAGTTCAGCGGAAACATATTTGCTGTCTTTCTGAATTCCATATACCGAAATGCTCTCGCCCTCCCGGTTTTTCGGAATATTTTTCAGCGATGTAAGAGCAAACGTTTCCACGCCTTCCGTATTTGTCTTCAGCGATGGCGTCAGAAGTTTCTGCACAATTCCCATCAGCGTGTACTCATCATCCTCATCGATCGGATCCGGGACATTTAAAATATACTGGTAATCTGCCAGCATATTTTCCACCGCCTCCGTCTGGTAATGTGACAGCAGCGGTTTCATCATCATACCGAACAGCAACAGAATATTGGCAAATACGATACCGAGAAACAGGGTAAAGTAACTCGATTTGTTCTGCAGCAGGATCCGCAGACGAAACCGCGAGAAGAACCGGAAGTTCGGAAGACGCACCGCATGGCTTTTTCCTTTCTTTGCAAAATCGTGGCGCAGAAAACGCAGCGGTGACAGACGCAGACGGCCGGAAATCAGCACCGCGTTGATCACAAACATCAGAATTGCCGGAATTACGGTCGTGAGCAGAAATGCATTGGCATTCCACCGCGTCTGATACGTCGGCAGACTGTAGCTTCCATAATACATACCGGCGCAGATATCTTTAAACACGGTGTATCCCAGAATATTTCCAATCACCGCCGACAAAATCGTAATCAGTACCGGCAGGGACAGATAATGCAGCAGAAGTTCCCGTCTCGTATAGCCGGATGCGCGCAGCGTTCCGATCACCGACGCTTCTTTTACAATCGTATTGTTTGTCGTAACTGCAAAAATAAACGCCATGATGGCAATCAGGATGTACAGCAGTACCTCCACCATCACCTTGTCACCGCCCATATCGTCGCCGGTAAATTTGATTGCCTGATTGCCGTAGCGCGGCAGATAACCCGTCAGCGAGGAATGAGCCGCCAGAACCTCGATGAAATCATCGGACCATTCTTTTTCCTCGTTTTCATCTTTCGGTTCCGTATCGTATTTCCAGGAATAGCAGTATTTGATATGGTCATCGGTAATGGCATCATACCCTTCTTCGGTCATGATTCCCACGCCGAATTTAACCGCATCGAACATCATGTCACTCGAATTGCTGAACAGCGCACTGTAATCTGAAAGTGCCACAAGACCGGTAACCGTCAGTTCTTTTTTATCAACCGAGATCACATCACCGACCTGCAGGTCATTATTGTCCGCATACATACGGTCAATTGCAATTTCATCCTTCTGCTGCGGCATTTCGCCTTTCATCAGGCAGACCAGATTGACCTCTGTTCTGTTTTTAAAAAGACGAATCGTGCTCTCTGGTTCCGAATCCAGATCTGTGTCGGCATCTTCGTCTTTATAGAAATTCTCGTAAATCGTTACCTTCTCTTTTTCCAGCCGTGTTCTCTGGTTGTCGGTGAGCTTCTGTTCTGTTGTAAAATTTCCGTTTTCCACGTTGTATTTTTCAAAGCTTTCATCGTAAGCATACAGCATGCTCTCATCCGCAACGAGAAAACCGGACACAAAGCCAATCGTCGCCGTCATAAACAGAAAAATAACGAGATATTTTCCAATATCGTTCTTCAGTTCCCGCAGCAGGCGTTTTCGTAATGGATTTTTCATACTTCCACCCCGCTTTACCAGTCCAGATCGCCGGCGGCGATTTTGGTCTCATTGACGTAGTTTTTACGGATCTGGCCGTCGCGCAGACGAATCACGCGGTCCGCCATGTTTTTGATCGCATCATTGTGTGTTACCATGATGACGGTGTTGCCGTACTTCTGATTGACGTCCTCGATCAGCTTCAAAATTTCTTTTGAAGTATGGTAATCGAGTGCACCTGTCGGCTCATCACAGAGCAGAATGCTTGGATTTTTGATGATAGCTCTTCCGATTGAAGTACGCTGCTGCTGACCGCCAGAGAGCTGGTTCGGCAGCTTGTCGCGGTGGTCATAGAGCCCCAGTGTCTTTAACAGATCGTTGATGTCGAGCGGATGATCGCTTAAGTATGCGCCAACTTCCATATTTTCTTTCACCGTCAGGTTTGGAATCAGATTGTACATCTGGAAAACGTATCCTAAATGTTTTCGTCTATACCGTGTCAGCGTTTTTTCATTCATATCCTCAATTTTTTCGCCTTCAATCACGATCGAACCGCTGTCCGCCTCGTCGATTCCGCCGATAATATTCAACAGTGTCGATTTACCGGAACCGGATGGACCGAGGAGAACACAGATTTCACCTTTTTCCACAGAAAACTGAATTTCCTTTAAGACCTCCACACGGCTTTCACCGGTTCCAAAACTCTTCTTCAGGTTATTAATCTCAAGAAACATAACTTTCCTCCCTGCATCTTTTTTCCTGAGTGTGTAAGAGTCTGTTTTGTGTTAGACTCTTCTAACCCCATAATACTGCTTTTTCTGTGAAATGAAAAGCGCTGTTAATGAGTATTTTTTCTCATTAGCAGCGCTCTTTCTTTTATTTTTTAACAGTAAAAAACCATCGGATCTCTCCGATGGTTTTTCCGATATACCTTCAAAACCGCATACACTACACATCTATCATTCCATTTTTTGTGAAC
>OHWC01000955.1_pt1 | contig 13638 bp, 9 predicted proteins | sample 1579541 | NCBI WGS metagenome assembly OHWC01 (sample SAMEA3882551, study PRJEB24775) | human gut metagenome | biome: human-associated habitat; feature: intestine environment; material: feces | place: Netherlands | collected 2009/2010
CCTTGCTACTTCTAAAAATTCCAACCTGCGGGCAATTTCGTTTGTACTCACTCCTGCAAGATACCATTGATAGATCAGTTTGACCCACTTCGCATCCTCAGTTGCTTCAAACTTATTTCCCTGTTGGTTCAACTGATAGCCATACGGTGTACACCACGATGTAGGGATTCCCTTCTCGCGGCGCATCTGGTAACTAAGGCTGATTTTCTTTGAAATGTCCTTAGCGTACAAGCTGTTTACCATGTTCTTGATGGGAACCGCAAGACTATCCACATCCGACTGCCGGATGTTGTCAAAATCATCGTTGATGGCGATAAAACGAACATGGAGCATCGGGAAAATAGTTTCCAGATAGCTTCCCGTTTCGATATAGTCACGACCAAATCGAGATAAGTCCTTCACTACGATGCACTGAATTTTGCCTGTCCGTACATCCTGCATCATTCGCTCAAATTCTGGTCGGTCAAAACGTGTTCCCGTAAAACCGTTGTCTGCATAGGTATCAGTCAGCGTCAGTTCCGGGTTTCCCCTGATATAATTATGAATTTGCAAAATCTGTGTGTGCAGTGAATCTTCTGTTTCATGCCCACCGTTCTCAACCGACAGCCGCGCATACGCCGCCGTGCGCAGAAGTTCTTTTTCGTTTTGCTGTACGGCCTCCTGCGTAACGGCCTGCGGCATCATATTCTTTCTACTCTTTCTTGCCATTACAATCTTCCTCTCCGTTGTTCAGCCATTCTTCCGGGAAGAATCCCTTCCACTTACTTTCTTGTAGGATCACTTCTACCTGTTCAAAATCTACGATCCACACATGGTCAAGCCATTCTTTAAGATGTGTGCGCTCCAATTTTTCAGGAATTGAAATCGCTCGGAACTTCATCAACCAGGGATTTCCATGGCTAAATGCTTTTTCTATGTCATTAACAGCCAGCATTACTTTTTTAAAAGCCGCTTCCTGCTTTTGGACCGCCACCTGATACTGATGTTCATACTCATCTACCTGTTCTGGCGAAATTGATCCATGCTCGTATTCCCGATAAACCGCTGTTCGTTCATCGTCCTTGGCCATCAAGCGAGCAACGATCTCATTTGCTCTTTTTCTGTACTGCAACAGTCCAGCATCCATGCACTGCTTGACTTTCTCAGGATTCAAGTCCAGCACCCTATCAATATGCGCAGCTTGCATTTCTTCTTTTTCCAAAGCTGAAAGAATCTCTCGAAAGATTTTCTCGCTTTCGATGAAAGGGGCTTTTCCAGAGAAGCATCTATACCCCTTGTCAAACGAATAGATTTGCTGGCTTTCATCTTCTGATGTTCTGCACAGCAGACCTTTTCCGCTTTCTTTGTCATAGATTTTTTTGAAGAGCAGGTTTGGTTTTTTTCGTGCCTTTTTCCTCGAAGGCAACCTCGTAGATTCCAACTTTTTCTGGGCTTTCTGAAATTCCGTCTCTGAAACAATCGCCGGAACCTCCAATTCTCGCTTTGCCTTTGCCAGCGTCAGCGTACACTTTCCGATATAGAGTGGATTTTTCAAAATCAAGCGAATGGTTGAATCCGGCCACTTGATTTTTGTTCTTGACCTTTTTTTCTTTGCCATCTGGATTTGTGGAGATGGAACGCCCTGTGCCTCCAATGCTCTTGCGATTTCCGGGATTTTCATATCTTCCAGATACATCTGAAAAATCAGCTTTACAACCTGTGCGCTCTCAGGATTAAGAACAAGGTTTCTGCGATCTTCCGACAGCGCATAACCATATTTAGCCTGTCGATGGGTCAGTGTACCTTCTTCAAAGTGATTTTGGCGATTGGTAATAAATTCCGAACGAATTTTGTCAATGGTCTTTTCATTGAAATACTTTGCAACTTCTTCGGCAGTTTTGTCTGCACTGCAAAAATCATCTTCCACAACTGCAAATTGGATACCAAGCGGATAGAACGTTCTCTGCAGTGCTTCAATGGCAAACGGAAGGGTTCTTCCGCAGCGGAAGATAGAATCCACAACAACTGCATCAAATTTCCGAGCCATCCCATCCTGTACCAATTTGTCAAAGCCCTCTGTGGCTTCTGCTGTTCTCTTTCGGTCACTGTATTTTTCAGATACGTTGCACCCAAGCTTTTTTAGATACCGTGCAATTCGCTCATTCTGCTCCGCAATCGTATTGGATGGATTTTCTTCTCCGATCCTGCTGGAAATCGACCTTGTATAACTGACCCATTTCATTCCTCTGCCACCTCATTTCCATGATGTGCTTGATATTCCATAAATTTTTCTGTGATACTGTGCAGTTCATCCTCGAAGCAGAAATGAATTTCAATCTCTGTTTTGCTATGAACATCTATATGGTCGATCAGTTCCACCACGACCCTGCGTTCGAGCGTTTTGATATGTTCGTACTGCTTAAATTCTTCCAACCAAGTAGGAAGCAGTGTGTCGTGCTTTAATACCTCCTGCTTCTTTTCGCGGATTTCCTGAATCTTATCCTGTGCCTCTTTTATCTTCTGCGCAAAGCGAGTATTCATTTCTCCGTACTCTTCCCGACTGACAACATCATCGCATAAGTCCTGATACAGACGGATTTTTAAATTACTGTACCGTTCTAATTCAGCTTCCAGCGCAGTGATCTGGCTGTCCAGAATCTTTATGCCAATCTGTTCGCCGCTTGCCAACTCTGCATTGGAGAGTACCTTTTCCGCTTCTACAAGAAGTGTCACTTGATGCCGGATCGCAGCCAGAACACTTTCCGTCAACTTCTCACTGTTTATCATGTGCGGTGTGCAGCCGCCGCCATTCTTATAGGTAGAGCAGTGATAGTATTGATACTTCTTTCCGTTTTTCGTCACCGTGCGGCGAATCATATTCTGCCCGCAGTCTGCACAGCGCAGAAAACCTGATAATGGATAAACTGTTGTCTGCGATGGTGCGGTACGAGTGTCCAGTTCCAACAACTGTTGTACTTGCTGGAACTCGCCTTTGCTGATAATGGCATCATGCGCATCTTCCACCCGAATCCAGTTTTCACTTCCAACATCATGGCTCTTTTTTACTTTGTAATTGATTTTCCTGCGTTTACCCTGAATCAATGTTCCCGTATAGGATTCATTTTTCAAAATACGATTGACGGAAACCACTGTCCACTTCTGATTCAGCCCAGCCTGAAAACCGCAGGTATAGTTGAATCCATTGGCTCTCTTATACTCGTTCGGCGGCAGGACACCCAGTTCGTTCAAGTGACTGGCAATGCGCTGTGAACTCATTCCGTTCAATTTCTGTTTGAATATTTCCTGCACAATGCCCGCAGCGTATTCATCTATAATCAGATGATTCTTGTCTTTCGGGTCTTTCTGATACCCGTATCCTGCAAAGCTGCCAATGAACTGACCTTCTTTCCGTTTCACATCCAAGTGACTTCTGACACGCATCGAAATGTCACGGCAATAGGTATCGTTGATAAGATTGTTGAACGGAATCAGGATACGTCCCTTATCATCGTTTTCTTCCGCACTGTCATAATGATCGTTGATGGCGATGAACCGGACTCCCATAAATGGAAAGATTCTTTCCAGATAACGTCCTGTTTCAATGTAGTTTCTGCCGAATCGTGATAAGTCCTTGACGATAATACAGTTGATTTTCCGATTCTCAATGTCCTGCATCATCCGTTTGAAATCCGGGCGTTCAAAATTCGTACCACTGTATCCATCGTCTACATACTCATCGACCTTATGCAGTTCCGGGTGCTTCCCCATGTAATCGTTCAGCAGTGCTCTCTGATTTTTTATGCTGTTGCTCTCCTGCTGGTCGCCATCCGAACGCGACAAACGAAGATATGTGGCGCAGTTGTATTTTTCATTTCCCTGAAAAAACATAAAAAGCCGATAACCTCCTTAATCTATTTGTCGTTCTGACAATAAACCAAGAAAATTATCGGCTTTAGTTAGCATATTCTGTTTTGACCCAAAGCCATTATCTCATATTTCGCGGTTCATGTCAACGCTTTAATGTGCTAAAGTGTAAATTTTCTTTTGCTTTCTTCTTTTTTATCTCCGATGCGTCCGTGCGCATTTTTTCAGTGTGTCCTCTAATCGGTTCTCTCCCGCAAAGCTGATCTTCACTACCATGCCCTTGTCGAGATAGCAATAAGGGTTCTTGATCTGCGAAATGAAATCGACCATCCGCTCCCGCTGCGACAAGTCTTTTCTAATTTCCACTTCGTTGATGTCTACCAGTTCTTCACGGTTCACATCCCGAAGTTCCATCGCTGCCAATTTCTTCAAATCCTCAAGTGTATGCGTCATTTTCTGGTACATCAAATACCTCCCTTCACCTATAGCATTCTAAAAGGGGTGTTTGGCAACCAAATTTTGAAATTTCACAAAAATATTTTTTCAAGTGGTTGCCAAAAGGTGCTTCCAGAATGTTATAGGTATAAGGACAATTCTCGATTTTCCAGGTCGTGGGGCTTTTTCTCTCTTAGCGCAAGATTCGCCCATAGCCGCTCAAAACTCACTTTCGTGGTTTTTCCGGCTGGCAATCTTGATGGGGATTCCGTTCCCCATTCCCACGGTACGCACAAAATCTTGGATTTTGGCTATCTGGCTCCACACGAATGTGTTCGCAGCCGAACGCCTACGGCTTATCGGAAGTTGCTTCGCAACTATAAAAACGCAGGAGGATCACACTATGGCACGACCCAAAAAGGAAGAAAGTATCAGACGCACCAGCAATGTAATGGTTCGTTTCAGCAGCATTGAATATGAACTGGTGGCCGGATATGCAAAAGATGCTGGTTATCCCATCTCTACTTTTGTGCGCAAGCAGGCTCTATCTGAAAAAGTGACTGTCAACTACAACATCGTTGCCGATATTGGCGAAATTCAGAAGTTGACTGCTCAGGCCGCAGGCATCGGAAATAATCTTAACCAGATTGCCCGCTATTTCCACGGCGGCGGTCTGGCATCGCGCGGAATGTTGGAAGAACTGAAAAAGTGCATTGCGGAAATCCGTGAACTTCGGCAGGAAATCGTTCAGCTTGGAGGTGTATACCGTGGCAATTCTAAAACACATCGCAAGTAAAAATGCCAATTACGGGAGTGCCATCGACTATCTGAAATACCAGCATGATGAATTTCATTTGGTTCCTGTCCTTGATGAAAACGGGAATATGATGCTCCGGGATGAATTTTACCTTGAGGGATTGAACTGTGATCCCGAAACCTTTGACCTTGAATGCGAACTGTTGAACCAGGAGTATAACAAGAACAACACTTACGATGAAATCAAAAGCCACCATTACATCATCAGCCACGATCCGAAAGACAACACTGACCACAACCTGACTGGTGAGTGGGCGCAGGCCATCGGCATGGAATATGCAAAGGCCAATTTTCCGGGGCATCAGGCTTTGGTCTGTACCCACACCGATGGTAAAAACGGCACAGGCAACATTCACACCCACATCATAATCAACAGCCTTCGCAAATCTGATGTTGACCCGCAGCCATTCACCGAGCGGCCTATCGACTGTAAGGCTGGCTACAAGCACCACCTTACCAAAGACTATTTGAAGCACTTACAGAAATCTCTGATGGATATATGTCAACGGGAAGGGCTTCACCAGGTTGATCTGCTCTCCCCCGCTTCGGAAAGAATCTCTCCACAGGAGTATTATGCCAAACAACGCGGACAGCAAAATCTGGACATTGCCAACATGGAACTTATGATTGAAGGCATTACCCCCATGCACACCACTTTTGAAACGGGCAAAGAAAAAATCCGCAACGCCATTTCGTACATTGCAGAACGTGCCACATCTTTTGAAGAATTTCAGAGATTGCTGAAAGTGGAATACGGAATTTTCGTAAAAGACCATCGAGGACGATTCAGCTATCTGCCTGCCGACCGACAAAAGTATATCTCTGCCCGCGCCCTCGGCTCTAATTATGACCGTGATAGGCTACTACACATTTTTGCAGAAAATGCAAGGACCGCAGAGCAGAACAATCCTCATTGGGGCGCAAATGATCCTATGGCCATCCTGTTCATCAAGTCCGATCTGCGCCTTGTGATTGACTTGCAGACCTGTGTAAAAGCCCAGCAGAGCCGCGCTTATGCGCAGAAAGTAAAAATTTCCAATCTGCAGCAGATGGCCCGGACCGTTGCCTATGTGCAGGAGCATGGATATGATTCTCGTGAGAATCTTTCCGAAACTGCGGATGCCATCTATACCAAAATGGCTAAAGCGCGCGGCGATGCAAAGCTCACTGAAAGCAAACTACGAAAAATAAACGCGCAGATTCATTACCTTGGTCAGTATCTCTCCACAAAATCCATTTACGGAGAATTTCTAAAAGCCCCGAATAAGAAGATTTTCCGTCAAGCACACTCGGACGAACTTGCCCAATATGAGGAAGCACTTCAAATTCTGAAGCAGCACTCGCCTGATGGGAAGTTTCCTACCATGAAAGACCTCCGGGCAGAAAAAGAGCAGCTTACGATTCAGAAGGATGCCCAATACGATACTTACCGTTATTTCAAGGATTATCACAAAGAACTCCAGACCGTGTGTGCCAATGTAGACAGCATCCTCGGTGCAGAACAAAAAGTGCAGCAGCACGAACAGCAGCACACGCGAAAATACGAGCCATCCCTCTAACACATTTTTTCAAAGTCACCTAGAAACAAAAATAGCCAGCGTATCATGTGGTTCATTCCACACAATACGCTGGCTATTCGTTTTCATTTACTGCTTATACCGCAGCATACCATTTTTTAGTTCAATAAATTTCCCTTCAAAGATTTCCTGCAACACCTGCCTGCATGGTATCCGTTGCAATCTTCTGACCTCAGACGCTTCCATTACGCGGAAAGTGGTTTGGTGATGATCCTGATAAAACGCAATGAGTGATTCAATGTACGGTTCGGCATCGGCAAGTGTCCAGTTTGATTCTTCTTTTAAGCGTGAGAATACTGATACCAGACTGATGCACCGAACATCTTCAAAATTTGTGGCTCCATTCCGAGCATTTTTGTCATCGGAGCAGAACACATAGATCTGCTCACCAAGCATCACCGACAAAACCTGTAATAGCACAAACGACTTGATTTCCCCAAGATTATTTTTCTTTCCTACTTCAATATCAAGCAACTGGAGTTCTTTCAAATAATCCTCATTTGATATTGTCGCGTAATCAGCATCTTCCAATGCCCGATAATGTTCCGAAAAGTAATTCCTAGAAAAGGCATCGCAGGCCAATTTTAACATCTGCGTATAAGTCGCACACGCCAGCGGCCCTCGCACAAGTGACAGGCTTTCAAGGATTTCCTGATCCGTGTAGCTTTTTATCTTTTGCGCTCCAATCTTCTCGCTCAACCAGATTGGCGTATCAGCATTATACCGATTGAGTTCCGTTACGATTTGTGCATGACAAAAGAACTCATACTCCGGCAATTCCATGACCCGATCAATCAAATGATTGCCGCCATCATCTTGAACAGAGTGCGTTTTGGAAATGAAGTCAGTATCCAGCAGTGCGTATCTTTTCACTTCGATCTGACACCCCTCAATCCAAACCATACTCTTTTTTCAGTTGAGCAAGATAGGCCACATCTTCATTTTCTCTGGATTCCGTCAGATACTCATGCTGTCTGTTATACTCAACTTTCTCAAGGAGTGTGCCAAAAGATTCTGTTCCCCTGCCATCAAGCTGCCAGCGCTTTGCCTTACCTATCAGTGATGCCCTTTTCATTACATTCGCAGAACTTATCTCCAGCAGCTTTTCAGCCTGCTGGTGGGATATGTTTCCACTTTCAAACAAGCGCAGTACAACTGCCTTGTAGGGCATAGCAAACATATCCATAAGTATCAAAACGGAATCTACCGAAACCAAATCTTTATCAATTCCATACAGTAGAATTTGCTCATGGAGAAGTTGATCCGGCATCAAAAGCAGACCTGCGAAGGCATTAGCTTCCAAGTCCTCCTGTGTTCTTCCTGTTTCATCACCTGTTGCCGAATCCAGCATAGAACCATTTTTTATATAGCTCTGGTCTGCATTTTCCACATAGCAGTAGATATGATACAGTTCATGCGCCGCCGCAAAAAATTGCTTACAAAGCGGAAGTGCTGTATTTACGCACACAAAAATCGTATCCTGCTTCAAAAAAGTCAATGCCCATAATTCATCATCATGAATTGGAAAACGAAGCAGTTCCAGTGCAATTTCTTTCTTTCTTGCATAGTTCTGTATAACAGCAAAAATATTATCTTTGATAATAGAATTACCGACATACTCTGCTGAAAACTGCCTGATGATGGATTGGATTTCATCAAATTTCTTGTTTTGGCTTACAAAGAGGCTATCTTCCAGAACATTGCTCATCACTTATCCTCCCATGGCTGCTCCATCCTTTTGCCATTCTCGCACACCCTAGTATGGAACAGAATCATATCGGACAGTTCATCCGCAAGTTGGATTCCCTTTCTTGCTTCCTCAGTTTTAACACGCCCCATAAACGCATGGATCACATTCGTGTCCATCGGCTTTTCCGGCATCTTCATCAGAGAATCCATCGACACGTGAAGGTATTCAGAAATCTTATGAAGTTCAATCGCGTTGATTGCTCTTGCACCATTCATGATTTTGCTCATTGTCTGCTTGGAGACTCCAATTCCTTCTGCCAGATCAACTTGCTTTTTGTTTTCTTTTTTCAGTTCAGCCTGAATGTTGTTTGCAATTATCATATTTACATCCAGCATATAATCGCCTCCTATTCTTGTACTTATATTATACGCTCTCTCGCCAAGAATATCAATCATTTGGAAACTATTTTTGAGTTTCATAATATTTTGTTTCCATTTCGGTTACAAAAGCAAGAGCGGTGGCTCTTTTTATGGAACCACCACTCTTCACTGTATCGGATTTTTAATTCTTCCGGCTTCTCTCCTGCTGCTGTTGCTGTTGGGGCTGACTTTTCTGTTTTCGCTCTTCCAGTTTGATGTGCAGGCGGTCAAGGACTGAAATCCGATTTCCGATGATACGCGGTTTCTTCGGATTATTGTTGACACAGCCATCAATCATGTTGTAATTCTGCTCTGTGCCGGATTCTTTGGCACGTTCTGCGGTGCCATTCTCCAAAAACTTCTGATGATGCAGCAGTTCCGGCTTTTGTTCTCGAAGAAACTTTTCGATTTTCTTCATAACCGAACTATCAAATCCGTAAATTGTCTGCGCCACCAAAACTCCGCTGTCGTGGAGAACAATGTCCGGTTTTTGCTTTTTTGTCTGTTCACAGACAAGCTGAACAAATCTTTGCTCCTGCACATTCTTTTCGTCAATGACTTTCCATGTATCTGTTTGGCCTTCTATCTGATAGCCACCCTCATTCAAAATCAGGTAGCTGCCCTCAGCTTTTGGTGCCAGAAAGCCATTGAACTTTACCAGTGATTCTTTGTCCACATAGTAAAATGCGGTCTTTCCTGCCGCTGTGATTGCAATAACGTCACTGACACCAAATTTTCTGATTTTGAATTTGTCGGGATTCAGGCTTTCCATGTTTTCACGAATTTTCGCTGGAACCAGCCCTTGCGACGCTTTGCCGCAATAGCTGATTTCATAATTGTCCGTAGTTATCATAAAGCCGTGTTCGATCTGATACGCATAACTGCGGCAACGGTATTCCCGATTTTTCTCAGCATCTTTGATTTGGTAAATCACAAACATATCTGTTGTCATTACTTCTCCGTCACCTCTGTTTTCTTATTTGGTTCATCTGGCTTATACCATTCCAGTTCCAGCCCCTTAAACTGCGGCTCAGTCAACCGCTGCATCTTCGGGATGCTCTGCTGAACAAGCACAGCCATCTCTGCATCCTCTGCCACAAGCAGCTGGACCTCCGTCAACACCTGAATCGTATCTTTGAGTGTCGGCTGCTCAAACATCGCCATCAGCATCAATTCCAGTTCATCAAAGCGTACATTGCTCATAACTCCATCCCTTTCTTTTTCGCTTTCTTCGGCTTATCCTGTTCCTGTGCAGGCTGCTCCTGCTTTTTTGCTTTCAGACTGCGGAGGGCATCCAGAACAGACTTTTTCGTATTGCCGCGTTCCTGCTCCTTACTCTGCTGCCGTGTCGCCATCAGCTTTTCCATATCAGAGATAGCCTGCTGCACCAGCTTATCATCCCTGAAGTAGTTGATGGAGTTGATGTTCTCGCGTTGCACTTTATCGTTCACGACCAACTCATACATTCCAACAAAGCCGCCATCTTCCTCGATGCAGAATCCAATGCACTTGTCAGCGTTCATCCGTTCAGACGGAATCTTGTCGTAGATTTCAAGTGCTTCTTCCATTGTCAGATGGTCGTGGAACTCTCCCGCAAATGTAAACTCCAAACACTCCGCGACATAAAAGCTGAGCGTTTCTTCCGGCGCAGGTCTTTCTGCGGCGAGCTTTTCTTTCAAAACTTCTGCCTGCTGCTCTGCCACCATATCGGCCTGTTCCCGCAGTTCTGCCGCGTCAATGACCTTGCCCTGTGCTGCATCACAGCCAAACTCTGCCAACAGCTCCATCATAGCCTCCTGCACAGGCTTATCTCCATCCGTTTCAAGGATGCCGCCATCCCGCTCCGTGAAGTCCTTATTATATAAGGTATAGTCGAAACCGTCCTCACAGGTCTGGATATGGAAATAGGCATCCGGCAATTCGTAGGCCAGTTCCACATCCTGCACGGCTAACGCCCCCTGCAACGGCTGGACAACGTGCTTCTGGACATACGGGTTATTCCAGCCCGGAACCGTTTTATAGTCCTCTACGATGGTGTCAATGCCGTTTTTGCACTGTAAAATATCCAGTGAACCCGGCAGCAGATCAGGATTTTTCTCCACACCCAAGGCTTTCATGTAATGGTTTGGAAGTGCTTGATACTGCGACATTGCATCGTCGAGATTTCCAAACCGCTTAATTTCAAGCGGAACAGCCTGCCGGTTCTCGACCACATAGAATCGCTTTACGAATGGCTGTTCCAATTCTTTCTGCTTTTCCAGTTTCTCTCGGTACATCGTCACAAAGCCATCCAGTACAGCCGAATGGCTGGTAACTACCCAATCTGCTCGAAATTTAATGATTCTCGCATTATTCTCCGGGGTGCCGACCTGCTCTGCCCATTCCTTATTGCTGTGAGAAAAGCGGCCATCATAGTTTTTGTAGCGCAAGGTATTCGCAAGAATGTACCCCACACGCTCCATACCATACTGCTTCACCACCTGATCAACTGCACCATCGCCAAGGTACATCCCATCATAATTGTCCGCAATCGCTTCATGGATTGCCTGCTTACACTCGCTGTTCAGCCGATAGGATGTACGGTACAAATCCACCTCGTCACTTTCTTTGGCATAGCTGAACGGCTCGTAGTAGACAGGCACATCCGAATAGTCCTGCGCGCTGTTGTCCGGCACAGGCACAGCCTTTTCAATGATCTCCGATACCACATCTTCTTTTTTCGGCATATTCCATTTTTCAGAAAGATACTCTTTTACCGCATCCAGAAATTCGTCATCGAAGCCGTTCCACAAATCCTCTGCCACCAGCTTGCCCTGCTCATCGACTGCAACGCAGGCCGCCATGTCACCGTGTTCCTCATGCTCCAGCAGAAAGAACTTCTCGCCACCAATCTCCGTTTCATCAACAGCATACCATGTGCCGATATGCCCCTCGACTGCGATGTGGTCGGAATCGCCGTGGATCAGACCACTTCTTTTCTGCTGCTGTTCCTCCATAAACTCTCGCACGGTCAACTCTGCGCCCGTGAAGTTCAGCCCTTCCTCACCCAGTTCCAGCCGTCCCTCCGCGCCAAGGTCAAGTTCTTCGGCCATCAGGACAGATGCCACATGGTTCACCACCACAGTTTTCTCCACTGTAATGGGCTGGCCTGGGTCATAGTCCGAACCGCGCAGATCATAGCGATATAAGCCCTCCGGCACATCTTCATCCCGCAGTCGGCCATTGCTGAAAAGACCCGGCTTATCAAAGATTTCGATTTCCTGCAGTTCTTCGTTCAAAAGGTTTTCTTTCTGCAAATCCAGATTCCTTTCCTTGAAAAAATCCGGCAGTTCTGCAAATCCAATGCTGTCCACATAGTAGGCTTTGACTGTACTGCCATCATTGAGTACCACCACGTCGCTGACCGACAGCGAATGACCCGTAAAATCTGCCGGACGCTGGATATTGAACCGTTCATAAATGCCATCCAGCGTGTCCTTTTCCGTAAGCGGTGCGGTATAGATCAGGTCATAATCTGCACGGGAAACCGTTATGTCTTTCTTCTGCACATAGTCCAGCCCCATGAAACGATAGTTATGTTCCGGGTCACGCTCTGTAATCTGATAAATGCCGAACTGCTTTTCGCCGCTATTGAGCAGCACATTTTCCTGTTCTGTCATGTTCCGCTCCTGTTCCAAATCTGCTATTGCAATCTGGAAGGTATCACTTCCGCGCTCGATTTCCTCTCGTGCCGTGACAAGAATCGGCCACGGACTGATGCGGACAAGGTAAATCTGCTTACCCTCATCGTACAGCCGCAGAGCCTGTTCACGGTTTATCACTGTCAGCGGAAAATCCGGGCGCGCATACTCGTCCTCTGCATAATCTTCCCGTTGTTCCAGCAAAATCGCATCCCATGCGTCTGCCTTAATGCCGAAAATGCCATCGTGCTGCTCGATTTTCTCTTGGTTTACATAATCACCTGCCGTGCCATCACGGAACAGCGGATAAATCCTCTCACCCAGCCGATGCCATTCCCGTGCGCCTTCTTTCGTCAGCGGCAACACATCATCTTTCCGGTAGCCATAGTCGTGCATTTCCGAAAGTCCAATCATCCCATCCGGGAGATTTTCGATTTTCTCCTGTGCATCGTACATCAGGCGGTTGGCTTCTTCTTTGTCATCCTCGGCCAGTGCAGCCGCCAGACCATTCACCAGTTCTTCCGTTGCAGCCCGGTCATCCAGCTTAAAGGCATAATTCACGATGAGATTTCGCTGCTCATCATCGAAAATCGTTTTTTCCTGCTCCTTATTGGCAATCAACTTTTCCGCATACTGCATCGCGGTCATGCGCTCTACGCTCCTTTCTGCCACCGCCGTTTCCAGTTTTTCAAGAAAATCAGCAGCGGTCAATCGAATCGTATCCATCGAATCTTTCAATTCTTTCAGTTCCTTGCCGCTTGCCCAGCTTGCTACATACGGGAACGAGTAGTCCGAAGTATCAATGCCAAGTGCCGAGCAAACCGTAAATGCAATGCTTTCCGCTTCTGTTTCTTTGGTAAGCTGGTCTTTTTCCTCGCCGCGCTGTTTCATCTGGTTGCTGTCATGCAGCATGGCATGAGCAACCTCATGGATCATCGTCTTGATGGTCTGGCTCTCACCCATATCGGCACGAACACAGATTTCTTTGTCCATGTGGCTGTAATAACCTTTTGCGTTGCCCTCGATCTCTACAAAACGAATTGGCACAGGAGATACCTGTTCGATTGCCTCTTTCAGCAGGGTATAATCCTTGACACGGGCAGTCAGTTCATTCACTTCCAGCGTAGGCAGCGGTTCTCCGTCTGTCTGGGCATAATCGAAAACCGTTGTTACCCGGA
>OHWC01000965.1_pt1 | contig 13545 bp, 10 predicted proteins | sample 1579541 | NCBI WGS metagenome assembly OHWC01 (sample SAMEA3882551, study PRJEB24775) | human gut metagenome | biome: human-associated habitat; feature: intestine environment; material: feces | place: Netherlands | collected 2009/2010
AAGAAAGAAAAACATATGAGAAGATAATAAAGGCTATTCAGAAAATAAGGACAGTTTTTTAGTCTAATCAGAGGCTAAAAAGCTGTCCTTATTTTTGTTATCTTTTTGGTGTATCAGATAAGAGAAAAAGGGGGCAGACAATGGAAAACAGATATTATCTGGCGATTGATATCGGAGCGTCGAGTGGACGCCATATTCTTGCGCATAAGAAAGACGGGCGAATTGTCTTAGAGGAGATCTATCGATTTCCAAACGGAATGCAGGAACATAACGGACATAAAGTGTGGAATGTGGATCAGCTTTTTTGGGAAATTCAAACCGGAATGAAGAAATGTGCGGATATAGGAAAGATTCCGTATAGTATGGGAATCGATACCTGGGCTGTAGATTTTGTATTGTTGGATGATCAGGGACAAAGAATTGGTGATGCCGTGGCATATCGTGATGCGAGAACGGATGGGATGGACAAGCAGGTATATGAGATTATTTCGGAAAATGATTTGTATGAAATTACGGGTATTCAAAAGCAGAAGTTTAATACGATCTATCAGCTAATGGCGCTTAAGCAGCAGAATCCGGAAAGCCTGGATAGGGCACAAAGTATGCTTATGATTCCGGATTATTTTAACTTTCTTTTGACGGGAAATAAGTTACAGGAATATACGAACGCGACAACAACACAGCTGGTTGATCCGAAAGCCAATGACTGGAACTGGGCATTGATTGATCGGCTGGGATATCCGAGAACCCTCTTTCAGACAATTATGATGGCGGGAAGCATTGTCGGAAACTTGGCGGATTCTATTCAGAAACAGGTAGGTTTTGAATGCAAAGTAGTCTTGCCGGCAACGCATGATACAGCTTCTGCAGTGATGGCAGTTCCATCCAAAGAGGAACAGCCACTTTATATCAGTTCCGGAACATGGTCATTGATGGGAACCGAATTGAAAGAAGCTGCCTGTGATGAGCAAAGCAGAAAGCATAACATGACGAATGAGGGCGGATACGATTATCGCTTCCGCTATCTTAAGAATATTATGGGACTCTGGATGATCCAGTCGGTGCGAAAGGAGATAGCCCCGGAACTTGGTTTTGGAGAGATCAGCGAACTTGCGTCAAAGCAGACGATTCCTTCTTTTGTTGATGCCAACGATCCGAGATTTCTTGCGCCGGAGCATATGACGAGCGAGGTGCAGAAAGCCTGTAAAGAGAGTGGACAGCAGGTGCCACAGGGCATTGCGGAAGTTGCCTGTGTGATCTACAACAGTCTCGCAAAATGCTATGCCGATACAGCAAAGGAGATTGAGAAACTGACCGGAAAAACATACGACTGTATTCAGATCGTTGGTGGCGGTGCCAATGCGGATTATCTGAACAAACTGACCGCATTTTTCACGAAGAAGACAATCTATGCAGGACCGACGGAAGCGACTGCGATCGGTAATCTCTGTGCGCAGATGATCGCAGCGGGAGAATTAGAAAACTTAAAGGAGGCAAGACAATGTGTTTATGCTTCCTTCCCAATTCATAAATACGAAAAGTAAAGGAGAAGAGACATGACAAATTACGAAGCAGCAAGAGAAAAATATGCAGCACTCGGTGTGGATACCGACAAGGCGATCGAGACATTAAAGAAAGTTCCGGTATCGCTTCACTGCTGGCAGCTGGATGATGTGATCGGTTTTGACAATGACGGAGGACTTACTGGAGGCATTCAAACGACCGGTAATTATATGGGCCGTGCTAGAACGCCGGAACAGTTGATGGCAGATATGGAAGAAGCGATGAGACTGATGCCGGGAACCGCAAAATTAAACATACATGCATCTTATGCAATCTTTGCACCGGGGGAATTTGCAGACAGAGATGCGCTTGAACCAAAGCATTTTGCTAAATGGGTAGAATTTGCCAAGAAGCATCATATGGGTATCGATTTTAATCCGACCTTTTTCTCACACGAGAAAGTAAAGGACGGTCAGACACTTTCGAGTCCGGACGAGGAGACAAGACGTTTCTGGATCAATCACGGAAAGGCATGCATCCGCATCTCGGAATATTTTGCAAAAGAGACCGGAATGCCTTGCGTTATGAACATCTGGACCGGTGATGGATTTAAAGATGTTCCGGCAGACCGTATGGGACCTCGTATGCGATACAAGGATTCCATCGAGCAGATCTTATCGGAGCCATACGATCATAACCTCGTAAAGCCTTGTGTGGAGTCAAAAGTTTTCGGTATAGGTGTGGAGTCTTACACAGTCGGATCGGCTGAGTTTACACTTAGTTTTGCTGCTTTACATGACGGCTGTATGCCACTTATGGACAACGGACATTATCATCCACTGGAGTATGTATCTGACAAGATTCCGGCAATGCTCTGCTTTTATCCGGAATTTGCATTGCATATCACAAGAGGTGTGCGCTGGGATTCCGATCATGTGCTGATTCTTGATGATGAGACGAAGGAGATGGCAAAAGAAATTGTAAGAGATAATGCGCTTGACCGTGTCTATATGGCTTTGGACTATTTTGATGCAAGTATCAACCGTGTTTCGGCACTTGCAACAGGATTTCGAAGCTGGCAGAAAGCCCTTCTTATAGCTTTATGTACACCGAATGCAATGCTCAAAGCGCTTCAGGATACGAATCAGATGAGCAAACTTATGGTTATGAATGAGGCGGTGAAGATGTTGCCGATCGGTGAGATATGGGATGAGTACTTAAGACGTGAGGGCGTCGTTGATGATCTTCATTTCTATGATGAAATCGAAAAGTATGAGAACGAAGTATTGGAAAAGAGAAATTAAAAAAGAATAGAAAAGAGGAATTATAATTATGAATTTTTTAGATGCAGAATTTGTACAGGAATTTATCCGCATGGCGAATGACGGATGGGAGCAGGGATGGCATGAGAGAAATGGTGGAAACCTTTCTTATCGTGTAAAACCGGAAGAAGTAGAATTGATAAAAGAGAATTTTAAGGCGAAGGAATGGCAGCCAATTGGCACAAGTGTACCGAATCTTGCCGGCGAGTTTTTTCTGGTTACGGGAAGCGGTAAGTATTTCCGCAATGTGATCATTAAGCCGGAAGATTCCATCTGCATGATTGAACTGGACGAAAAAGGTGAAAATTACCGTATTGTCTGGGGGCTGGTCAATGGAGGCAGACCGACTTCCGAGCTTCCGAGTCATTTGATGAATCTCGAAGTAAAAAAACTTCAAAATCCAAATTACCGTGTGGTCTATCATGCACATACCACCAATATTATTGCACTCACATTTGTACTTCCACTCGAAGATAAAGTGTTTACGAGAGAACTGTGGGAGATGGCAACGGAGTGTCCGGTTGTTTTTCCGGACGGTGTCGGTGTTGTTCCGTGGATGGTTCCGGGAGGAAGAGAGATCGCGGTTGCAACAAGTGAACTGATGAAAAAGTATGATCTGGCCATTTGGGCACATCACGGAATGTTCGCAGCAGGCGAAGATTTTGATCTGACATTCGGTCTGATGCACACCGCTGAGAAATCGGCAGAAATTCTTGTGAAGATGTTATCCATGAGACCGGATAAGCTTCAGACGATCACTCCGGACAATTTCCGGGATCTGGCAAAAGATTTTAACGTTACATTTCCGGAAGAATTTCTTTACGAAAAATAAACAAGAAAAAATTGGCAGTGAAGCTGTTGCATCGTAGCCTCACTGCCAATTTTTATTGTGATTAAACGTTATTGTCTGTAAAAATCAATAATCCGGTCAAGTCTTGCGGTCATGTTGGAAAGGAGCGCATCTAAAATCGTGATAGCTGTCATTGCCTCAACAACGACCACTGCACGCGGAACGATAATCGGATCGTGTCGTCCTTTGATGCTGATCTCAATTTCTTTTCCGTCTTTGTTGACGGTCTGCTGTGTTGCTGCAATGGACGGTGTCGGTTTGACGGCTGCACGGAAAAATAACAGCGAGCCATCGCTCATGCCACCGAGCGTGCCACCGGAATAATTGGTTCTCTTGGAGATATGTCCATTCTCCATGCAAAATGCATCGTTGTTGGTTAGCCCGGTAGCGGTAGCTGCACCAAATCCGGCTCCGATTTCAAAGCCCTTTACGGCACCGATCGAGAGGATTGCTTTTGCCAGATTCGCATCGAGTTTTTCAAAAACGGGATCACCGAGTCCGACGGGAAGCCCCAAAATCTGACATTCGATGATGCCACCGCTGGAGTTTTGTTCCTGTAAACATTTTTCGAGATATGCGCTGGCTTTTGCTGCGGCTATTGCATCCGGCATATACAGCTTGTTTTTTGAAATTTCTGCGGGATCAAACCGGGCAGGATCAATGGACACCGGACCGATTGCCTGACTGTAGGCAAGTATGGAGATGTCCATCTGCTCTAAAATTTTGATCGCAATTGCACCGCCGGCAACGCGTCCGATCGTTTCGCGCCCCGAGGAGCGTCCACCGCCGCGGTAATCACGAAATCCGTATTTTTCGTCAAAACAGAAATCGGCATGTCCCGGCCGGTAGTAGGAGGCAATTTCACTGTAATCCGCAGAGTGCTGGTCCTTGTTCCAGACCATCATGGAAATCGGGGTACCGGTTGTTTTTCCCTCAAAGACACCGGATAAGATTTCTACCGTGTCACTTTCCCTGCGCTGTGTGGTAAATTTGGACTGGCCGGGTTTACGCCGGTCTAAAAATTTCTGGATATCTTCTTCACAGAGGCTGAGTCCGGCAGGACAGCCATCCACAACAACACCGATGCCTTTACCGTGGGATTCCCCCCATGTGGTGATACGAAATAAATTGCCAAATGATGAGCCTGCCATAAATGCCTCCTTAAAAACGTTAATATTCTAAGGGATATTATAAAAAACATCGCATTGAATAGTCAAGAGAGATATGGTAATATTTAAAGGAAATAAACATAAAAAAGAGAGAGGGAACATATGGAATTTAACGCAGTATATCATCAGGCGAGTGACAATTACTGTTATCCGCTGAATGAGGATGAGCTGATTATCAATATAAAAACGGGCTACGATGTAAAATCGGTATCCATTATACTCGGAGATCCGTTTGCCGCGGGAATATTAGGCGGCGGGGAGCACTGGGATGGAAAAAGGGAGCCGATCATATATAAAAAGCGGTTAAAAAATCAGATCTGGTGGACCACAACCGTGCGTCCGGAGTACAAGCGTCTGAAGTATTATTTTGAACTTCAGACAGGGGAGGAAAGCTGGTTTTATTTTGAAGACGGGTTTGTCAGCAGCGAACAGATGCATCTGGAGGGCAGAAGCCGTCAGTGCTTTGTTTTCCCGTGGATGAATCCCTGTGATGTACCGCGTACCCCGGCATGGGTCAACGATACCGTATGGTATCAGATTTTCCCGGATCGTTTCTGCAACGGAGATCCTTCCAATGATGTGGAAACAGGGGAATATTTCTATATCGGGGACACTTCCGTAAAAGTGGATAACTGGGAAAAGGTTCCGGCTGTGATGGGTGTCCGGGAATTTTATGGCGGCGATCTTCAGGGAGTTATGGATAAGCTGGATTATCTTCAGGAGCTTGGAGTAGATGTGATCTATCTGAATCCGGTCTTTGTCTCTCCCAGCAACCATAAGTATGACTGTCAGGATTACGATCATATCGATCCGCATATCGGAAGGATCGTAGCGGACTGTGATGGTCTGTTAAGTCCCGGAGACAGTGATAACAGTCATGCCCTTAAGTATATCCGCCGTGTGACCGATAAACGGAATTTGGAGGCCAGTAATAAGCTTTTTCAGGAGCTTGTGGAGGAAATTCACAGAAGAGGGATGAAAGTGATCCTGGATGGGGTATTTAACCATTGCGGATCCTTTAATAAATGGATGGACAGGGAACGGATCTACGAAAATCAGGAAGGCTACGAGAAGGGGGCTTATGTTTCGGCGGACAGCCCTTATCGTTCTTTCTTCTGCTTCCAGGATCAGAACCGCTGGCCCTATAATCCAACCTACGACGGCTGGTGGACCCATGATACCCTGCCAAAGCTGAACTACGAAGAATCTGAGGAGCTTTGCCGGACGATTCTTGATGTGGGCAGAAAATGGGTTTCGCCGCCGTATAACGTAGACGGCTGGAGACTGGATGTAGCTGCAGATCTGGGCCACAGTAATGATTTTAACCATCATTTCTGGAAAGAGTTCCGGAGGACAGTAAAAGAAGCCAATCCTGATGCAGTGATCCTTGCAGAACACTACGGAAATCCGGAAAGCTGGCTTCGCGGCGATGAGTGGGATACGGTTATGAACTATGACGCTTTTATGGAGCCTGTAACCTGGTTCCTGACCGGAATGGAGAAGCACAGTGATGAGTACCGGGAGGACCTTTATGGCAACAGTGAGGCCTTTATCGGGGCGATGAAGCATCATATGCAGTCTTTGCATATGGGCGCGCTTTATGGAGCCATGAATGAGCTTTCAAACCATGACCATTCCAGATTTCTGACAAGGACCAATCACAGAGTAGGAAGGCTTTCCTACGCAGGCGCAGAGGCAGCATCTGCAGGCATCAATCCTGCTATCATGAGAGAGGCTGTTGTGATTCAGATGACGTGGCCTGGTTCGCCTACGGTATATTACGGGGATGAGGCCGGCGTCTGCGGCTTTACAGATCCGGATAACCGCAGAACTTATCCCTGGGGAAAAGAAGACCAGGAGATGCTGGACTTTCATAAACGTATGATCTGCATACACAAGGCATATCCGATTCTTGCAAAAGGTTCCCTGGAATTTCTGTGGAACGATCATCAGGGCTTGAGCTATGGTCGTTTTTCTGATTCTGAACAGATCATAGTGATCCTTAATAATCAGGATCAGGAGAGAGACATAAGGGTAACAGCCTGGAAAACCGGTGTAAGCCGGAAAGAAGCAACGGCTTTTCAGCGCCTGATGCTTTCTTCCGGAGAGGGTTATACGGAAATGCCGGAAGAATATATTGCAGATGCAGGGATTCTTCAGGTGAAGATGCCTGCATACGGAGCGATGGTGCTTCACCACAGGGCGAGGGATAAATACAAATGATGCACGAGTAAGGCAGAGAAAAAAGCCAATCTGTTCTTCCATTAGGAAGCAGATTGGCTTTTTGCATTGTGTTTTATGAGTTATTCTTCTGTAACGTGTTCCAGACCCTGATTCATGATGGTTGCCACATGGCTGTCTGCCAGGGAGTAGTAAATGGTTTTTCCATCTCTTCGAAATTTGACCAGTGACATCTGCTTCAGTACCCGGAGCTGATGGGAAATGGCACTCTGGGTCATGGAAAGACGATCGGCAATATCCTGAACACAGAGCTCTTCCACAGAAAGTACGTACAGGATACGGATCCTGGTAGGATCACCGAAAACCTTGAACAGGTCGGCAAGCCGGTACAGTGTATCATCATTGATCGGGTAATCTATATGTGTTTTCTTCATTTGCGCATCCTCCAAACTGTTAACTTCTATTGTAGCTGAAAAAAACGCACCGGTCAAATTCTTTTCTGCATCACTGGGGAGTTGTATGGATGCACAGGGATCCGCTGCAGGATATCTGCCCTGCAGAACGGATCTTATTTTTTATACAGGATACGAATGGAATTCAGCACGCAGATCATGGCAACGCCAGTGTCTGCAAATACGGCCATCCACATGTTGGCATGTCCGGCAAGACCAAGGATCATAACTGCGATCTTGATCACCAGGGCAAATATTACGTTCTGCCATGCAATACGGTTTGTGCTTCGTGCAATGGCGATAGACTGAGGGATCGCATCTACATTGGAATTCATAAATACGGCATCTGCGGCTTCAATGGCAGCATCTGCACCGCTTCCCATGGCAGCACCTACATCAGCACCTGCAAGAACAGGAGCGTCGTTGATACCGTCACCGACAAACATAACCGTTCCATGTGCCTGGCGGACCTTTTTCAGGGCATTGAGCTTATCCTCCGGAAGAAGCTTTGCATAGATCTCATCGATTCCGGCATCTTTTCCTACAGCCTGTGCACTGTCTTCGGAGTCTCCAGTGAGCATAACGGTGTGGAGACCAAGCTTTTTCAGAGAAGCAATGGCTTCCTTTGCGTCAGGTTTGATGGTATCGGAGATCAGCATATATCCTGCGAAGGTTCCGTTTACTGCCATAAATACTTCAGAGCCGTAAGCGGCTTCCTTTAATTCTCCGATTGTAACTCCGAATTTATCCATCAGCTTGCGATTTCCGCAGAGAACTTTTCCCTCCGGCATTTCCGCAACGATCCCGTGACCGGAAATTTCTTCCAGGGAGATCGGTTTTTCAAATTGGATCTCACGTTCCTTTGCGGCAGCAACGATGCTGTTTGCAATAGGATGTGTGGAGTTCTGTTCACAGCCTGCACACATGGAAAGGAGTTCATTTTCCGTGTATTTACCGGTGGCAACAACCTTCTGAAGCTGGAAGTTACCCTCTGTGATAGTACCGGTCTTATCCATGATCACAGCGCCGAGCTTACTTAATCCTTCGATGGAAAGGCCACCCTTGAAAAGGATACCCTTTTTGGAACCGGCACCGATCCCGGAGAAGAAGGCCAGCGGGATACTAAGTACAAGAGCACAAGGGCAGCTCATTACCAGGAAAGTAATGGCTGTGTAGATCCAGTAATGCCAGTTTCCGGTAACAAGGGATGGGAGTATGGCAGTTGCCACTGCGATTCCTACAACACAAGGAGTATAAACCCTGGCAAAACGTGTGATAAAGCGGTCGATCTTCGGTTTGCTTGCTGCCGCGTTTTCTACGGAATCCAGAATACGAGTGACCATGGATTCTTCCAGAGGTTTTTCCACGCGGATCTTAAGCTGGCCGGAAGTGTTGACGCAACCAGAAGTGATCTCATCACCTTCATTTACAGCAACCGGTACAGGCTCTCCTGTGATCGGAGAAGTGTCGATACGGCTGTTTCCCTCAATTACGATACCATCAAGAGGGATGCGGTCTCCGGGACGGACCAGAAGAATGTCTCCGATCTGAGCTTCTTCAGAGGGAATTACCTGGATATCATCGCCTGTGACCAGGTTTACAACTTCCGGACGAAGGTCTACGGCATCCATGATCTGCCCGCGGCTTCGTTCAACGGCTTTTTCCTCAAAAAGCTCGCCGATGCGGTAAAAGAGCATAACGCCTACGGCCTCAGCAGAATCATTGATGGCAAAAGCGGCAAGTGTTGCAATGCTCATGAGAAAGTTTTCGTCAAAAATCTGTCCGTGAGAGATGTTTTTGGCAGCTTTTACAACGATAACACCCCCAAGCGCCAGGTATGCGATCACAAATACAGGAAGAGTGGCACTGGTACCAAAGCCTTTGTGTTCCATGATCTCTCCGGCAACGAAGAGTACTGCACCGATGATAATACAGATGATATCTACGTTTTCCCTGGAGAAAAATTTCTTCTTGGAAGCGGTTTGGTGAGTCGCTGTTGTTGGGGACTGAGCCTTTGGCTTCGGATCCTTTTCTTTTACAAGAACTTCGGATTCAATGGATGTACAGATCTTACGGATCTGATCCAGGTATCGATCTGGATTCTTTGCAGTTAAGCGAAGCTGTTTTGTTGCAAAAGTGATGGTTGCTTCGGAAATGCCTTCAAGGTTTGCAATCTGTTCCTCCATTTTGGAAGCGCAGTGAGCGCAGCCTAGATTCTCCAGAAGATAGGTCTTGGTTGTTGTGTCAGTGGAAGCTGCCGGAGCTGGATTTCTCGGAACAACTTTAACTTCAGACTCAATGGATGTGCAGATCTTGCGGATCTGCGGAAGCAGAGCGTCTGGATCTGCAGCCCCTAAGCGAAGCTGTTTTGTTGCAAAAGTAATGGTAGCGCTTTCGACGCCTTCAAGAGCCTGGATCCGTTCCTCCATTTTGGAAGCACAGTGAGCGCAGCCGAGGTTCTCCAGAATGTAGACACGCTTTGCGGTGAGAGCATTGTGGGAGTGACCATGGTGCTCATGCTCGTGATCCCCGCAGCCACAGCTGCAGTGCTCGTTATGGTGGTGATGGTGTTCGTGTGCATGATGTTCGTGTTCGGAATCCTCGCAGCCACAGCCGCAGTGCTCGTCATGGTGATGATGATGCTCATGTTCATGATGTTCGTGCTCGTGATCCTCGCAGCCACAGCCGCAGTGTTCGTCATGGTTGTGAAGGTGCTCGTGTGCATGATGTTCGTGCTCGTGATCCTCGCAGCCACAGCCGCAGTGCTCGTCATGGTTGTGAAGGTGCTCGTGTGCATGATGTTCGTGCTCATGGTCCTCGCAGCCACAGCCGCAGTGCTCGCCATGGCTGTGATGGTGCTCGTGTTCATGATGTTCGTGCTCATGATCCTCGCAGCCACAACCACAGTGCTCGCCATGGCTGTGATGGTGCTCGTGTTCATGATGTTCGTGCTCGTGATCCCCGCAGCCACAGCCGCAGTGCTCGTGTTCATGATGTTCATGTTTATGATCCTCACAACCACAGCCGCAGTGCTCATGGTGGTGATGGTGCTCATGATCGTGATGTTCTTCATGCTCATCATGGCTGTGATGCGCATGCTCGTGACCGCAGCCGCAGGAATCTGCGGACTTCATGGAATCTTTCTTTAATTTTTCTTCCATATGAACTCTCCTTGCTGATTCGTTTGTTTTTTATATGAATATATGAATTAATGTTCATATGACTATTTAATCATATATAAAAATCTTTGTCAACAGCTTTTCAAAGAACGGATCAAAGAAAAGTAAAATTTATTGCAAAAGAAATATAGAAAATATTAATATATTCTGAAAAAATAATCTATTTTATTATTTTTATTTAACATGTTATACTTTCAACAAGTAAAGAAAGGTAGCAACATGTACAGTATCGACTTAAACAGTGACATGGGTGAGAGCTTTGGCGCATATAAGCTTGGCGGCGATGAAGAGATCATCAAATATGTCACAACAGCAAATGTTGCATATGGCTGGCATGCAGGCGATCCGATGGTAATGGATAAGGTAGTCCGCATGGCAAAGGAACGTGGCGTTATGGTTGGAGCCCATCCTGGATATCCGGATCTTCTTGGCTTTGGACGAAGAAAGATGGTTCTCTCTCATGATGAAGTTAAGAATTACGTCAGATACCAGATCGGAGCACTGGCTGCATTTACCAAGAGCTACGGAATGAAGCTTCAGCATGTCGCTCCTCATGGAGCAATGGGGAGGGGAATGCCTGCCAGTATGACGAGGATATTTCCACAGCGATCTGTGAGGCAATCTGCGAGTATGATAAAGATCTGATAGTTTATTACTGTGCAGGAGCAGTTCTTGGTGATATCGCTGAGAGCAAGGGACTTCGCACAGCATCTGAGATTTTTGCAGATCGTGCATACATGGATGATCTTTCTCTTGTAAATTGTTAAAAGAATTATATTGTTATATGATTTCGTAAGTGATATACTTAAACATAAGGAAAATCGTGTGAAATTACAGTTTGCTTTTTGCACGGTTTCTTTTATATATGATAGTTAGTTAAAACTAACAACAGAACGATGTGAAAGTACTTTTGACTATACAGAAAGGAATACATAATGCTAATAAATGTTTTTGAAGGTATACTGATTCCATTTGTTGGAACAACGCTAGGTGCAGCATGCGTGTTTTTTATGAGAAAAACACTTAGCAAGTTACTGCAACGTGCACTTGCAGGGTTTGCAGCAGGTATAATGGTTGCTGCTTCAATCTGGAGTCTTCTGATTCCGGCAATTAAACAATCTGAGAATATGGGAACTTTATCGTTTGTTCCGGCAGTTGTTGGGTTCTGGATTGGTATATTGTTTTTACTCGCACTTGATCATTTGATTCCACATCTTCATGTTGGAAGTGATCAGACAGAGGGACCGAAAAGCAAACTTGGCCGTACTACGATGATGGTGTTGGCAGTTACATTACATAATATCCCTGAAGGTATGGCAGTTGGTGTAATGTATGCAGGATTTCTTGCTGAAAATGCACAGATTACAGCAACAAGTGCACTTGCTTTATCACTTGGAATTGCTATCCAGAATTTTCCAGAAGGAGCGATTATATCCATGCCGCTTAGGGCAGAGGGTGAAAGTAAGAGAAAGGCATTTCTGGGAGGTGTACTTTCAGGAGTCGTTGAACCGATTGGAGCAGTAATGACGATTCTTGCCGCACAGCTGGTAATCCCGGCATTACCATATTTACTCAGCTTTGCAGCAGGAGCTATGTTATATGTCGTGGTTGAAGAACTAATTCCAGAAATGTCTCAGGGACAGCACTCGAATATCGGTACGCTTTTCTTTGCACTTGGATTTAGTTTGATGATGATCTTGGATGTGGCACTGGGGTAAGAGGAGAGGAATGATTCTTATGAGAATATTGATTTATGGTGCTGGTGTGATTGGATCCTTGTATGCAGCTTTATTTGCAGAAGCCGGTTATGATACAAATATTTATGCCAGAGGTAAAAGACTTGAGGCTTTAAGAAATAATGGATTGCAATATAAGAAAAATCAGGAAGTAATAAAGGCAGAGATTAGGATTCTTGGAGAACTACCAAACGATGATATTTATGATTTTGTCTTGCTTACTGTCCGGGAAAACCAGCTGTATGAAGCACTTACTGAATTGAAAAATAATAAAAGTAATACGATTGTTACAATGATAAATTCACTGGACAGTTACAATAAATGGGAAGACATTGTCGGAAAAGGAAGAATATTACCGGCTTTTCCAGGAGCAGGCGGAAGTATAAATGATGATGGTATCCTTGATGCAGCACTTACTCCAAGGTTGATTCAGCCGACAACATTTGCAGAAATATCAGGAAATAAATCCGAAAGAACTAAGCAGTTTTCAGAGATATTGAGGCATGCTCATATACCATACCAGAAAGTAACGGATATGCATCTATGGCAGCTTTGTCATCTTGCTATGGTGGTACCGATTGCAGATGCGTATTATGAATCAGACGATCCGGAGAAAGTGGAAAAAGAATGGAAAATTATGCGGAAAACAGCGGAAAGGCTGAAAAGAAATTTTAATTTTTTGCGAAAACAAAAGGGTAAACTGTCACCATGGAAAATGAATATTTTTCGCTTTTTACCATTGTCATTTCTGACGATTATGCTGGCAGTTACATTTGGAAGCAGTTTTGGAGATAAATTTATGTATCAACATGCTATGAAGGCACCAGATGAAATGCGGGAATTGCATAAGCAGTTTTATGCTTATATGAAAAAAATGAAGAAATGCGGATGCAAGGCGAAAAAGGCACAGTGATTGGAGAAAAAAGCATGAAAAATGAAGAATATAAAAAATTGTCAATTAAAGAGTTTACAAAAGCAGCAGGAAGATATGAAAGTAGCTATGCTGGTATTTACGAAATGTGCAAGAAGGATTATCCGGATATTCTGGAAGAATTAGAGAAGGAGCCATTTAGAGATTTATTAGATGCAGGCTGTGGGCCTGCTCCAATGATTTCTTTATTATCAGAAAAATACCCAGACCGACATTATACAG
>OHWC01000975.1_pt1 | contig 13445 bp, 15 predicted proteins | sample 1579541 | NCBI WGS metagenome assembly OHWC01 (sample SAMEA3882551, study PRJEB24775) | human gut metagenome | biome: human-associated habitat; feature: intestine environment; material: feces | place: Netherlands | collected 2009/2010
GATCTATAACAAGCATAACCGCAGCTACTTTGAAGCACTTGAAGTAAAAGCTGAGAAAATGGCTAAGAAGTATGATTGTGCCTTTGTGGATAATGAAATGCCTTATGGCAGAGTCCCGCAGGGACATCCGGTGATCGTAGATTATTTCTATCATGAGGAAATCCGAGGGACAGAGAATACCGGAAAAAGAAATCGCTAACTTCCTATTTTCTTAACGATAACAAACTTGAATTATTTCTTTATTGATTAAAGTTAATAACAATATGTAGAGTTGTTTAAGGAGAATGTACAAAGGCTTGCCATTAAGGCATCACTTTCTACATTTAACAGGAGTGGAGACAAGACTTTCGGCCAAGGATTTTTATAATAATGCAAAAAAATCTATTCTTACAAATAATCAGTTCTATTTTGACGCAAGACATGTATATGCAAATGCAAAAAGGAAACTTCCGTGTTTAAAACGCTTGCCGGAATTAACGAATGAAATGGTATGTGTTCTAAAAAATATGGAAACCATGACAATTACATATAAACTCAGCGTTACAAATTTGGAATTTACAGGAAGTGTGACAAGAAAGCCAAAACGGTATACTGGGAAAAAAGATTAAGAAAAGAATAAAGAGCTGGTTTTAATTGTAAAATTTATGGGGAACTAACATCAGCTTATTGACATAAATTTAAAAATAAGTATAATAATAGTTGAGTAATTGTTCAACTATTATTATTTGGAGGTGAATATATGTCAAAAACGTCTTATATTTGTAATTGCGATGTAATTCATGAGGATATTGTGAATGATGTGAAATCCAAGATGCAGCCAAAAGATGATTATATCCAGTTGGCTTCTTTGTTTAAGCTATTTGGAGATGGAACTAGAGTACAAATCTTACACGCTCTAGAACAGAGTGAGATGTGTGTATGTGATCTTGCAGTGCTACTGGGGGTAACAAAATCTGCAATTTCGCATCAGTTAAAGGCATTACGCCTAGCGAATCTGGTAAAATTCCGTAAAGAAGCACAGATAGTTTACTACTCGCTGGCAGATGATCATGTGAAAGAGATTATTGACAAGGGATTTGAGCATCTTTGGCAGAAATAATATTTTTTAATATTATAGTTGAGTAATTGAACAATTAAACAAATTATAAGGAGATTATCATGAAACGCATATTTCTATTAAAAGGGTTGGACTGTCCAAATTGTTCCGCAAAAATTGAAAAAGAAGTCGGAGAGTTGGATGGAGTGCAATCCTCAGTGGTAAATCTGATGAAGCAGACGCTTACAATCAATGTTACTCAGACAGCCGCAGATACGATAGCCAGTCAGATTGAAACGATTGTTCATAGCCATGAGCCAGATGTGGAAGTTTCTGAAATTGTACAGGAATCTTATATACCGGAAAAAAAGCAGGAGGCCAATGAATCCTATAACAATGAGGATAAGAAGTTGACAGTTCGTTTAGCGACTGGTGCAGCAATCTATGCCATTGGTATGGCATTGACTGTTTTTGCGAAAGTGCCACTGCCTATCGAGTTAGCTTTTCTCATTGTTTCTTATGTTATTCTTGGTGGAGATGTTGTATGGCAGGCTGTGAGGAACATTTCAAAGGGGCGTGTATTTGATGAACATTTTTTGATGAGTGTTTCTACGATTGGGGCTTTTGTCATTGGTGAATATCCAGAAGCAGTTGCTGTTATGCTATTCTATCAGGTAGGTGAATTTTTTCAGTCATTGGCTGTTAAGCGTTCCAGAAAATCTATATCAGACTTAATGGATATACGTCCAGATTCTGCTACAGTAAGAAGAAATGGGGAATTGATTACCATATCTCCAGAAAATGTCTCCATTGGTGAGATTATTATTGTAAAGCCTGGTGAAAAAATTCCATTAGACGGTGTGGTATTGGATGGAGATTCTATGCTGGATACAAGGGCCTTAACAGGAGAATCAGTTCCGAGAAGTGTTCATAAAGGAGACGAAGCACTTTCCGGTTGTATGAATCAGACGGGTGTCTTAATGATTAAGACAACAAAAGCATTTGGTGAATCTACGGCTTCAAAGATTATTGATCTTGTGGAAAATGCGTCAAGCCGAAAAGCACCAACAGAAAATTTTATTACTACATTTGCACGTTATTATACACCTGTGGTTGTAATCTTAGCAGCTTTTCTGGCGATTCTGCCACCGATCATTCTTGGCGGAGGCTGGACAGAGTGGATTCGCAGAGGATTTGTTTTCCTTGTGGTATCTTGTCCATGTGCATTGGTTATTTCAATCCCGCTGACTTTCTTCGGCGGCATTGGTGCAGCATCTAAACGAGGTGTTCTTGTAAAAGGAAGCAATTATTTAGAGGCACTTAATAATGTCAGCGTTATTGTGTTCGATAAAACCGGAACACTTACAAAAGGTGTTTTCAATGTGACGGATATTTTGCCTGCAAATGGATTTTCAAAAGAACAGGTTCTGGAGTATGCGGCAGAGGCAGAGAGTTTTTCTAACCATCCTATTGCAAAATCCATTCTTGCTGCTTATGGAAAAGAAATTGATCAGTCAGTGATTTCTGATTATAAGGAAATTTCAGGATATGGAATCAGTGTAATGGCAGGGGAAAAGAAAGTTTTTGCTGGCAATACGAAACTTATGGATACAGAATGTATAGAGTACACAACCTGTGAAAACGCAGGTACAAAAGTTTATTTGGCTGTAGATGGTCAATATGCAGGATGTATTTTGATAACAGATGAAGTGAAGCCGGACAGTAAAAAAGCAATTTCTGACCTGAAACATATCGGCGTGGAAAAAACAGTCATGCTTACCGGTGATGATGAAAAAATTGGGAAGTCTGTTGCAGAAGAATTGCAGTTGGATGAATATTATGCACAGCTGCTTCCTGACCAAAAAGTGGAAAAGGTTGAGCTTTTAGATAGTAAAAAGAGACCGGGAAGCAAATTGGCTTTTGTTGGTGATGGTATCAATGACGCTCCTGTCCTTGCCCGTGCAGATGTTGGTATTGCAATGGGTGGGCTTGGTTCGGATGCGGCCATTGAAGCAGCAGATGTAGTTCTGATGACAGATGAACCGTCTAAGCTGGTGGACGCGATTGAAGTAGCAAAAGCGACAAAACAGATTGTCATGCAGAATATAGTGATTGCTCTTGGGATTAAGAGTGTGTTCCTGATTCTTGGCGCTCTTGGTATTGCGGGAATGTGGGAAGCTGTATTTGGTGATGTAGGCGTTACCATAATTGCTGTTTTGAACGCAATGAGAATTTTGAAAAAATAGGAAATGAGGTGGGAATGTGAAACGAAAACTGATTCTGTTAGTTGTTACGATTGTTTTTCTTGTAGGTTTTGGTGTCATTTTACATTCACCGCCTTCTATGATTGATGCAGTCACAGGAGCAACACCGAAGTCAAAAAAGGCGGCTCAAGCCTCCGCACAGTTGGAAGGCTCTTATGTTCTCGGTATTAATATGATGTCAGATGGTCTCGACAACGAGAACACCCGGAATAAATTAAAAGAATTGGCACTGGACGATTCGGAAACAAATGAAACAGATCTCATGAAAACGGACATTAGTTTTCGGTTATATGTATCTGAGACGGATTATCCGCTTGTCAGTTATGCTAAGAAACTCTGTGACAGGTTGAAACAGGCCGGTTTTTCCGTAGATCTGAAAGAGTACAGTAACACAATGATGCTATCAAGAGTGGTAAGTGGAAAGTATGATGTATTCCTGGCATCGGATGATTTTATTGACGTTACAACGCTAACACAGATGGACTATATGATCATGGACAGCGAAGAAATGAGGTGAGCGGGAATTTATGAGAAAATGGAATACGATTTTGTCTGTTTTAATGCTTCTCATTTTTATGATTCATGGAATCATGGGCAGCTTTATGCTGAACGGAGTTGGAAGTAGTGCAGGGAAACTTCTTGCATGGATTGGTGTTGGTATTCTTGTTGTGCATACGGTGATTGGTGTCATCCTGACAGTTCAGAGTTTACAGACAGCGAAGCAATCCGGAAAAATGTATCTGAAACAGAACGCCATATTCTGGGCGAGACGAGCCAGTGGGCTGGCAATACTGATCCTGCTGTTCTTCCATATTGGCTTGTTTGGAAAGGTGCAGAATGGGACATATATTTTGTTCCCTTTTACAACGGTAAAGATGGTAACTCAGCTTTTGTTCGTGGCGGCAATCTTTGTTCATATTTTTATCAATATCCGCCCATTGCTCGTATCGCTGGGAATCATCAGTTATAAAGGACGAAGGAGTGATATTTATTTGATTCTTTCGGTGCTCCTTCTGTTTATAGCGGGCGCAGTTATTTTCTATTATATTGGGTGGCAATATCTATGAGTAAGACAATTATTATTATAGGTGCTGGACTGGCAGGACTTTCAGCGGCTTTGCAGGCAGCGGAAAATGGATGCAATGTAAAACTGGTTTCCTCCCTTCCGTCAGAGCGGGCACAGTCTGTTATGGCGGAGGGCGGTATCAACGCAGCTTTGAATACAAAAGATGAAAACGACAGTCCCGAAGAACATTTTACAGATACAATAAAGGCAGCATGTGGTCTGGCAGATCCAAATGCAGTTTGGGGAATGACACAGGCAGCACCGGAGCTGGTGCACTGGCTGCTAAAACTTGGAGTTAAATTTAACATGAGTGGCTATGATGATGTGGATCTGCGGAATTTTGGCGGGCAGAAAAAGAAACGGACTGCTTTTGCACAGAGCGATACCGGGAAGCAGATCATGACAGCTATGATAGACGCTGTTCGCAGGAAAGAAGCATCTGGTATGGTAGAACGGTTCAGCCATCATTCTTTCCTAACACTTCGTCTGTGTGGCAATATTTGTTGTGGCTGCGTAATCAGGGATGAATACAGTCAGGAGACTGTGGAATTACCGGGGGATGCGGTTATTGTTGCCACCGGTGGTATGCACGGATTGTTTGGAAATACAACGGGTTCGCTGAGCAATACAGGAGAAGTCACCGCAGAATTGTTCCGGCTTGGTGTTCCTCTGGCAAATGGCGAGATGATCCAGTATCATCCGACAACTGTGAAATGTGGTGGAAAACGCATGCTCATCAGCGAGGCGGCCAGAGGGGAAGGTGGCAGGTTGTTTGCCATGAAAGATGGAAAACAATGGTATTTCATGGAGGAAAAATACCCGGAGCTTGGAAATCTGATGCCACGAGATATTACCGCCAGAGAGATATGGAAGGTCAGCCATGAATCAGAGGTATTTCTTGACATGACGGAAATATCGGAGGAGATTATTTCAAATAAGCTATCTGGTCTGGCAGACGATTGTATGACCTATCTGCATAAAGATATACGAAAGGAACCGGTGTCTGTTTTACCGGGAATTCACTATTTTATGGGAGGCATTCTGGTGGATGAGCAGCACAGAACGCCGATTCAGAATCTTTACGCTGCCGGAGAATGCTGTGCCCAATATCATGGTGCCAACCGTCTTGGTGGAAATTCTCTGTTAGGAGCGTTATACGGAGGACGTGTTGCGGCAAAATCAGCATGCGAACAGGCAGATGTAGTAGATCTATCTTGTGCGACACAGATAGATTTTCCACCAGCGTCTCAAATTTCAGAAATAAAGCAATTAAACAAAGTGATGCAGGAGACTATGGGCGTTGTCAGAAATGAGAATACGTTGTTAAATGGGATTCAAACGGTACAAGCGCTGACAGGAAATCTTCCATTGCTTGGCATGGCAGTTCTAAAGAGTGCTCTTGCAAGAAAAGAAAGCCGTGGTGCACACTGGCGGGAGGATTATCCGAAGAGCAATGATGATGATTACCTTAAAACAACGGTAGCCAGATTTGATGGAAAGCAGATACAGATTTCCTTTGTACCTGTTCCAGAAAGGCGGTGATTCACTTGGTATATAAAATAAGAATCAGGCGGCAGGAGAGTCAGAAATCAGACAGTTATTGGCAGGAATTTGAGTTTGACGGAAGCAAAAACAGCTCTGTTGCCAATGTTCTAAAGGAATTGAACAGTAGAACCCCTTTGAAAGATAATTCAGGGAATATAGTTACTCCCATCAGCTGGGAATGTAGCTGTATGGTGCGAAAATGTGGGGCTTGCGCCATGCTGATTAACGAACGTCCGAGGCTGGCATGCTCTACATTTCTACATATGTTAAAAGGTTCTACAATCACCTTGGAACCTTTAAGCAAATTTCCGCTTGTAAGAGATTTGATCGTTGACCGGTCAAATCTGTTTGAAAATTTGAAAAAACTGAACCTTTGGCTTGAAAGTGAAGCTTATATGAGTTCGTGGACACATGAACCGAGATACCAGTCGGCACGCTGTCTGATGTGTGGCTGCTGCCTTGAAGTGTGTCCTAACTTCTCTGCAAATGGGACTTTCGCAGGCGCTGTTGCTGCAGTCAACGCATTTCGGATTCTGAATGAAGAACAGGAAAGCACTCATTTGAATGAGATTTCTGCTGAATATAAGAAGAAATATTTTGAGGGATGCGGGAAGTCGTTATCTTGTCATGATATTTGTCCGATTGGTCTGCCTGTGGAAGAACTGCTTGTAAGGTCGAATGCAGCGGCTGTTTGGGGCAAATAAAATGGATGATAAAAGCTATAATGAATGTATGAAGAGAATCAAAAACTTGAGGAATTTGTAAGAATGAAAAGGATGAAGAAATGACGGTTCAACAATTAAAATATATTTTGAAGGTAGCAGAAGTTGGCTCTATTACCGAAGCGGCAAAACAGCTTTTTATATCACAGCCAAGTCTGTCCAATTCCATCAAAGAAACGGAAAAAGAGGCTGGTATCACTATTTTTCTCCGCAGTAGAATCGGAATTACTCTGACAAAAGATGGTGCTGAATTTCTCGGTTATGCTCGTCAGGTGATACAGCAGATGGAACTGCTGGAGGATCGATATGTTACAAATCTTCCGGGGAAAGTGACATTTGGGGTATCTTCTCAGCACTATACTTTTACGGAAAACGCTTTTGTGGAGTTAGTTAAGCGTTTTGGACAAGAACGATACGCTTTTTATTATAATGAAACCGGAACACATCAGATATTGGATGATGTGAAAAATCGTGTCTGTGATTTAGGCATCCTTTATTTATCGCATGAAAACGAAGTTGTCATGCGGAAAGTGATAGAGGAAAACCATCTGGTGTTTACCGAGCTGTTTTCAGCAAAGCCTCATGTTTTTTTGCAAAAAGATCACCCATTGGTATCGAAAAAAGTAGTTTCCGTCCATGACCTTGCACCTTATCCACGGCTAAACTTTGTACAGGGAGAATATGAATCTGTCTATTTCTCAGAGGAATTATTCAGCTCTATCCCGGTGGATAAGGAAATTCGGGTCAATGATAGAGGGGCTATTGTCAATTTCATACTCGGACTGAATGCCTATACTATTTCAAGTGGCATTTTCCCGAAATATTTGAACGGAGAAAATATCATCTCCGTTCCGCTTGCAGAAAATGAAACAATGCATATTGGATATGTGCTGAATGAAAATCAGAAATTAAGTGAGCTTGGAAAAAGCTATCTGGAAGAATTACGGAAATATGCTCCAGCCAATCCATAGTCATAGACTATGGATAATCATATAAAATAGGTGTTATGTATGTACCGCTGTTTGCTGATATAATAACAGCAGAAAGGTGGTTGATGATTATGCCTATGGCGGTACTGAGCAATTTTCTGATTTATTGCGTTATAAATGCCTTTACTCCGGGGCCGGGAAATATTCTGGCATTAAATACCGTAACAAACTATGGATATAAAAAAGGAAAGCCGCTGTTCTTTGGAATTTTTACAGGCTACTATGTAGTACAAATCTTATGCGCAATTTTCGTATATGGGGTTAATTCTTTGCTTCCAAATGTAATGGAAGTGATGAAGTACATCGGAGCAGCCTATATCCTGTGGCTTGCGATTCATATTGTTTTCAGTAAGCCGTCAACAGAAAACGCAGAGCAATCTGCATCGTTTCTGAAAGGTTTCATGCTGCAATTTGTCAATGTGAAGATCTATATGTTTGGAGTTACCGCACTAACGGGTTATGTTGTAGGATATATGTCCTCTTTTCCGGCTTTGCTGTTTTTGGAGCTGGTTATTGCAACAATCGGAACGATCGCAACCTGTACTTGGATTGGCTTGGGCGTACTGATTCAGAAGTTTTATCTGCGGCATTTCCGTGTTATTAACATTATCCTTGCACTAACATTACTGGAGTGTATTTGGGGAATGTTAAGATAATTGTTGCTTTGAGAGCAATTCTAATTAACAAATCAAATGAATGCTAGGTGGTCGGACAATCCCATAGTGCTGTAGAAACCACTGCATAAATTCTTTGTGTCCTTCGCCGATCCGGTAGTAAATGCCGTTGTATTCCAGAATATTCCCGGTGAAGATTGGTTCAGTTTCATAGGCTTTGATGCCGGTTGGGGTGACGGTGTTTGCTGTTTTCATATTGCCGTAGCCATGATCTACAGCAATGATTTTTGTGTTTCTGAGTTCTCGCATAAAAAATACCTCCGTTTTCGTATTGATTGATTCAGCAGGTCGTACCGGTGTGGTACTGCTTTGCTGTGGGATAAGCATACGAAAATCGGAGAAAAAAGGCATTGAGAGGAAATTGAGTTGGAATTGAGAAAAAATAAACTTTTTATTGATAAATAAGTTTAGATACTAACTCTTTTGTCGTTTTGGTTGTTAATTATATTAAAAGTAGAAATATTTTGATAATGAAAGTGTGGGAGAGAAAATGAACAAAAGAAGATACAGCAATCGTAGAAGAAAGAATATTTTACGAGTGTTCATTCTTTTAATGACTATCATAATAACCGTTGTAATGTGGAGAACAATAAAAATCGATGTGCAGGTTGGAGAATTAACATTACCGAAAATTTTGCAGTCAGAAAAGTCCTTTGCAGACACTTCGGGTGAATGGAATCTTATTTTAGTCGATCGAAATCATTATATTCTAAATAATTATCAAGTAGAATTGACAGAATTATCGAATGATAAAAAAGTAGATTCACGGATTTACCCAGAATTACAACAAATGTTTAATGATGCAAGAGCTGAGGGGCGGGCACTGTTTGTTCGAGAAGGATATCGAACAACAGAAGAACAACAAAAAATTATGGACGAGAAAATCAATGAATATGAAAAACAAGGATATTCTGCGAAAGAAGCAAAAAAAAGAGCCGAGAAATATGTTGCAATTCCCGATACAAGCGAACACCAATTAGGACTGAGTGTTGATATTAATGCGAATACCGACAAATGTTCTTCTGAAAAAGTATATCAATGGTTAGACGAAAATGCATATAAATATGGGTTTGTAAAACGTTATCCGGAAGATAAAACGGATATAACAGGAATTAGTAATGAACCATGGCATTACCGTTATGTTGGAACGACTGTCGCTAAAATAATGAAAGAAGAAAATTTATGTTTGGAAGAATATTTAGAAAAATATAAATAAAATCCTAACTTTTTTTATAGTAGGATTGTTATATTATTTAGAAAACAGAGGGAGGCAAATTTGCGAATGGAATACAAAACTGATTCTTTGTTAGTACATCTAGCAAGAGCAGGAGATGAAGATGCGTGTGAAAAACTGGTCAAAAAATATTACTCAAGTATATATCAATATTGTTTGCTACATATAAATGATCCATATGAGGCAGAGGATTTGACACAAGAAGTGTTTACACGTTTCTTTTCCAATTTATATAGATATAAAGAATATGGAAAAGTTAAGAATTATCTTTATACAATTGCCGGAAATACCGTTAAAAATTATTACAAAAAGAAAAAAGATATTCCATCAGAGGAACTGCTAAAATCAGAGGACTGTAGTAAAAATCATGTAGAAGAGCTAGGAGTCCGATTAACTATTGAACAGGCAGTGAGAAAGTTACCGGAAGAAATTAGAGAAACGGCAGTTTTATATTTTTTTCAGGAATTGAAGCAAAGAGAAATTGCAGAATTACTTCATATCAAACTTTCTCTTGTAAAATATCGAATCGGAAGAGCAAAAGAACTTTTAATGAAAGAGTTGGAGGTGAAAAAAGATGAAGAATTATAAGCAACAAATAAAGGAATATAAAGAGGAGATTGAAAAAAAATATGTAAGGGCTGAAGCAGAGAACAAAACAGTAAAAGCATGTCAGAATATTTTGTCAGAGTCGGTTTTATCGAAACAATCGCATAGAACATCTTATTTTGAATTTTTGTATGAGCAGACAAAATTCATAAAAAAAAGATGGTGGATTTTACAAGGTTGTGTTCTTATGTGTCTATGGATATGGTTGAGTAATTATACGTCAGACATAAAAGATATGATGAGGATTATGGGAATATCTGCCACAATATTTGTGGTTCTGATTATCCCGGAAATTTGGAAAAACAGAAGAAATGGTGCGATTGAGATTGAGCAGGCGTCTTATTACACACTGCGTCAGATTTGTACAGCAAGAATATTAATGTTTGGAGTAGTGGATCTGGTGATCGTTATGGTGTTTTTGGCAATTACATATCAAACAACAATACTCTCGTTAAGTGATTTGGTGGTTAATTTTTTGCTTCCGGTAAATGTTTCATGTTGTATATGTTTTCGTGTATTGTACAGCAGATGGGAAAAATCAGAATATATAGCAGTGCTTTCTTGTCTGGTATGGGTTGGTTTATGGATGATGATTGTTGCAAATGATGTTATTTATCAGAAAATTGTAACTCCGGTATGGGTGGCTATGCTGATATTGACTTTTGTATATTTTGTTTTTTGTGTTCAGAAGTCATTAGTATTTGATGAAAAAATTTTGGAGGATTACACGTATGAAATTAGAATTTAAAAATGTAACAAAACAATACGGAGAAGTAAATGCTGTTAATAAAGTGAATTGTGTTATGGAAAAAGGAATTTATGGACTGCTTGGAGTAAATGGAGCAGGAAAGACCACATTAATGCGTATGCTTTGTACGATTGTTCAACCATCAGAAGGACAAATATTATGGAATGGTAAAGATATATGGAAACTAGGAGGTGAATACCGAGAAGTTCTGGGATATTTACCACAGGATTTTGGATATTATCCAGATTTGACCGTATATGATTACATGATGTACATTTCTTCTATAAAAGGGTTAAAAATGCCGTTTGCCAGAAAAAAAGTGAAGCAATTATTAAATCAAGTAGGAATGGAAAAATTCAGTAAAAGAAAAATGAAGAATTTGTCTGGAGGAATGGTTAGACGTGTAGGAATAGCACAGGCGATGTTAAACGATCCGCAAATTCTTGTCCTGGACGAACCTACCGCTGGATTAGACCCGAATGAAAGAATACGTTTTCGTAATTTAATTAGTGAATTGTCGGAAGAACGTTTGGTGCTCTTGTCTACACATATTGTATCGGATATTGAGTACATTGCGAATAACATTATGTTAATGAAAGATGGAGAACTTTTTTATGCAGGTACTGCGGAAGATTTAGTATCTTCTATGAAAGAAAAGGTATGGCAATGTAATGTTTCGAGAAATATGATAGACAAATATATGAATGAATATTTGGTTGGAAATATAAAAACAACAAAAACCGGAGCAGAGCTTAGAATTATTTCAATAGAAAAGCCAACAGAAGATGCTGTGGCTGCAGAAAAAAATCTGGAAGATGCATTTCTATTTTATTTTGGAGAAAAATCGGAGGAAAAACAAGATGCTTAAATTAGAATTAAAACGAATTTTTTCAAAGAAAATTAATGTATTTGCAATCGGATTGGCATTGATACTCGCTGTCATTTTTAGCGGATTTGCAGTTACAAGTAATCGCTATGTGGATGAGAATGGAAATGCTAGTACTGGAATTATGGCAACAAGAAAACTTACAGATAACAGACGAGCATGGAAAGGTACATTGACAGAAGATGAACTTGGAAAAGTTATAGAACAAAATAAAAATGCGATGACACAATCCTCAGAAGAAGAAAATGCGATTTACGGAACGACATTACAACCGATAGATGATATTAGGAGTTTTATAATATCGGTATTAACACCAGATTCAGAATATGATGAAAGTGTTCTGAATCAAATTACAGAAGAAAATATACAAGAGTTCTATGACACTTATCATAAAAATATGGAAAAGATGGCAGAAGAATATGGAAAGACTTCTGTTCAGAAAAAATACTTGGAAAAGAAATATAATGAAATAAAATTACCAGTAGAATACGAATCTTATAGTTCGTGGGATACTATGATTATGTATGTAGAAACGTATTCTATTATTCTGGCAATCATAGTTGGTTTTATTTGTGCTGGAATATTTGCAGATGATTTTCAGACAAAAGCAGATGCAGTATTTTTCTCTACAAAGTATGGACGTACAAAAGCTGTTAAAACAAAAATACTGGCAGGAGTAGTTACGACAGTTATGATTTATTGTATGGGAATTATATTACTTAGTGTGATTTGTTTTGGAATTATGGGAACCAGTGGTATGAATACACCATATCAAATGTATCAGGCATATAGTATTTACATTATGTCATATGGACAATACTATTTGTTGACAGTTGTATGTGGATTTATAGCCAGTATGCTGGCGGCTTCAGTGTCTATGTTAGTAGCGGCTAAAATGCATACAATTAGTGTCGCTGTTTGCATTCCGTTCTTTTTATATTGCTTATTGCCATTTATAGGACGGGCACTTTCTGTGTATACAACGCTTTTCAATTTGATACCAACAATTTTGACAAATGTACAGGCAAGTGTAAAAGTCCCACTTATTTATCAGATTGGGAATTGTGTATTTCGACAAATTCCGCTTGTAATGGTAATGTATACAGTGATGGCAATAGCCTTACTGCCTTTTATTTATAAGAGTTTTCGCAGATACGGAAAGAAGTAAAAATTGTATTCATACTTATGAAAAACAAAGTAAGTAAAATATTTTCTGGAAAAATCAAAGCATAATTTAAAGATTTAAGGCGGGCAAGTTGCCCGCCTTTTGACGATGTCTCACGATACCAACAAATATATCGGCGAACTGTACTGTAAGCCCCATATTTTCTTTTTCTGCATCGGCACGCTCATAGATTACTTCTGCGGCGGTATGCTTGTGGGCAGCCCAGTGCATTTTGTTTTGCACCTGTTTGAAGAACAGGACAGAGCTTTCAGCATGTGGATCATAATCAATACTGGTTGCATAGATTTCCAGAACCTTTCTCCAGAATACTTTTTCTGAGAGAAGTTAATGAAATACAAAGGCTTTACTATTACGTTTTTTATTATCGCTTCATCCATGAATGTTGTTTTGTATGTGTATATAGGAAATTATGAGATAATGAATGAGATTTGTAATTATATTTCCTTTATTGCAGGTATTCCGGCACTGATTTGTATAGGAAAAATGTAT
>OHWC01000992.1_pt1 | contig 13329 bp, 10 predicted proteins | sample 1579541 | NCBI WGS metagenome assembly OHWC01 (sample SAMEA3882551, study PRJEB24775) | human gut metagenome | biome: human-associated habitat; feature: intestine environment; material: feces | place: Netherlands | collected 2009/2010
ATCAGAGAGCACAAACTGCGCCGCACCCATCACATAGGAGCCCTGCGCAAACGACGCGCCGCTCCACTTTTTGGAGGACGAGAACGGAATGACCGACAGCGGCTCAGACACCTCGACCGGGCGATCGGCGTAATAGTTGAGCAGCGCCTGGCAGGTCTCGTTGGCATCGGCCGAAGTCGCACGCGCCACGTTAGCCAGCGCAAAATCGAGCACCGTGGTATCGACGGGAACGGCGGCGTCGCTCTCCCCCGCACCCATACCCTCGACCGGCAGCGGATACGTGCCCTCGACCTCCATGCGACCCGACGTGATGGTGCCCGTCTTGTCCAGGCACAGCACGTCGACGCGCGCGAGCGTCTCGATGCAGTAGAGCTGCTGCGCGAGCACCTTGCGGCGCGCCAGACGCACCGTGGCGATGGCAAGCACCGACGAGGTCAGCAGCACCAGGCCTTGCGGGATCATGCCCAGCAGGGCGCCCACTGTGAACAGCAGCGCCGACGAAGGCACATGGCCAGCCAACAGCTCGGAGAAGCACCACGAAAGCGCGCTATCGCCTGGGGTTCCCGCGGCATCCCACAGCTCGCTCACACTCGAGGCAAACAACGCCAAACCGAGCGGGATCATGATGATGCTCGCAAAGCGCACGATGGCGTTAAGCTCGTTCATGATCCCGGAATTGACCTTTTTGACGTACTTGGCCTCGTTATTAATTTTGGCCACGTAGTTGTCGGCGCCGACATGGATCACGCGGGCGCGCAGCAGGCCTGAGTCGATAAAACTGCCGCTCATGAGCTCGGAACCGGGCTGTTTCTTAATAAGGTCGCTCTCGCCCGTCAGCAGGCTCTCGTTCACGAGCGCCTCGCCCGAAACCACCACGGCGTCAGCGGGAATCTGGTCGCCACGCCCCAGGCGGATGATATCGTCGAGCACGATCTGGTCCAGGTCGAGCTCCACCTCGGCGCCGTCGCGCACCGCAATGGCCTTCTTGGAGGTCAGCAGCGTGAGCTTATCGACCATCTTCTTGGAACGCATGGACTGGATGACGCCAATAGCGGTATTGAGGAACACCACGAACAGGAACGTCAGATTCTTAAACGAACCGGTCAAAATGACCAGGAACGCCAAGATCACGTTGATCAAATTGAACAGCGTGCAGAGGTTCTCGATGATGAGCTCTTTGACCGACTTGGTCTTGAGCTCCATGTTGCGGTTGATCTTACCGGCGGCGATGCGCTCCTCGACCTCGGCGGTCGAGAGTCCACGCTCGATATCCGTTGCTGCCATACCACGTCCCATCACGTCGCGTCGGTATAAGAAAACCGCCCGGACCATGCGAGGTTCGGACGGTCTTACGTTCGATGGTGCCCCATGTTGGATTCGAACCAACGGCCTTCTGCTCCGGAGGCAGACGCTCTAATCCCCTGAGCTAATAGGGCCAACGTATGGCATTATACCCAAGTGCACCACGGGCTATCAAAATAAAAGAAAAAGCTTTGCAATTCCGAGGAAGACGCGGCGCAACGGCCCACTTTAGAAGGCAAAAGCGAGTCAGATAGTATAAACTCTCATGCACCATATATACACGGCTCGCGATGCGGGCCGTTTTTGCAAAAGTTATCCATCGAGGTGAGAGGCACACCATGATTGCAATTTTAAAGCAGAGCGCCAGCGACGAGGCCGTCAGCCATATCGTCAGCTGGATTGAGAAAAAGGGCCTGAAGACCGATGTCTCGCGCGGCGAGAATGAGACGATCATCGGCCTGGTGGGCGATACGACCAAGATCGACCCGTTCCTGCTCGAGTCCATGGATGTCGTCGAGCGCGTGCAGCGCGTCTCCGAGCCGTTCAAGCGCGCCAACCGCAAGTTCCACCCCGAGGACTCCGTCATCGACTGCGGCCACGGCGTCAAGATCGGCGGCGATCAGTTCCAGGTCATCGCTGGCCCGTGCTCCGTCGAGGGCGAGAACCTCATCCGCATCGCCCGCCGCGTGAAGGCCGCCGGTGCCACGATGCTGCGCGGCGGCGCCTACAAGCCCCGCACTTCCCCGTACGCCTACCAGGGCATGGGCCCTGCCGGCCTGGACCTGCTGTGCGAGGCGTCTGCCGAGCTCGACATGCCGATCGTCACCGAGATCATGGACCCGCGCGACGTACAGGTCTTCCTGGACAAGAAAATCGACGTCATGCAGATCGGCGCCCGCAACGCCCAGAACTTCCCTCTGCTCAAAGAGGTCGGCAAGACCAAGACTCCGATCTTGCTTAAGCGCGGCATGTCCGGCACGATCGATGAGCTGCTCATGGCCGCCGAGTACATCATGAGCGAGGGCAACGACAACGTCATCCTGTGCGAGCGCGGCATCCGCACCTTCGAAACCCGTACTCGCAACACCTTCGACCTCAACGCCGTGCCGGTGCTGCACCACCTGTCGCACCTGCCCGTCGTCGCCGACCCCAGCCACGCCACCGGCTACACCCGCTACGTTGAGCCCATGGCGCTTGCCGCGACCGCCTGCGGCGCCAACGGCCTGGAGATCGAAGTCCACGACGACCCGAGCCACGCCTGGTCCGACGGCGCCCAGGCCCTCACCCCCGATCAGTTCGACGACACCATGCGCCGCATCCGAGCCATCCGCGAGGTCGTCTGCCAAGAGACCATGGAGTAGCCCATGGGTACAGTGAGAAACGCGCGCGTTAACCAGGGCGGCCCCAAGTGCGCCGGCATCGTCGGCCTTGGCCTCATCGGCGGCAGCTTTGCCCGCGGCTATGCGCAGGCGGGCGTCCGCGTGCTGGCCTGGGATCCCGATGACGATGTCATGACGGCTGCCAGCATGGGCACCGTTGCCGGCGAGCTCAACGACGAGACGCTCGGCGAATGCGACATCATCGTCCTGGCTTGCTACCCCGAAGCCTGCATCGAGTGGCTCGAGGCACACGCCCAGGCACTCGCCGACGCCACCGATACCGAGGCCATCATGGGCCCCGTGGTAATTGACACGGTGGGCGTCAAGGGTATCGTGTGCGAGCGCGCCTTTGAGCTTGCCCACGAGCACGGCTTTTACTTTGTGGGCGCGCACCCCATGGCGGGCACGCAGTACTCGGGCTATGCACACTCCCGCGCCGACCTGTTCCAGGGCGCGCCACTCGTGCTCGTACCGCCCGCGGTGGACGATGCGCTCAAGCTGGAGCTTTTGGGCCAGGTGCGCGAGATGGTGCGCCCCTTGGGCTTTGGCAAGTTCAGCGTGACCAGCGCCGCCGAGCACGACCGTGTCATCGCCTTCACGAGCCAGCTTGCGCACGTGGTATCCAACGCCTACGTCAAAAGCCCCACTGCCCAGGTCCACCACGGCTTTTCGGCCGGTAGCTACCGCGATCTCACCCGCGTGGCGCACCTCAACCCCCAGATGTGGTCCGAGCTCATGATCGACGACGCCAATGCGCTCGCCTTCGAGATCGACCATCTGATCGAATCGCTCGGCGCCTACAGCCGCGCCCTTAAAGACCGCGACCAGCGCTATCTGGAGAATCTCCTTGCCGAGGGCGACCGAATTAAGCGCGCACTCGACGACGAGGCCTCCCACTAGACCACCCATCACGCCAGGTCGAAAGGACCGAAGCTTATGGCGATTACCATCGATATCGACACCGCACGCCCCTACCAGGTGCATGTTGGCACGTTTTTGCTGGAGCAGGCGGGACCGCTCGTTCGAGCCACCGCCGGCGGCTCGCGCGCTGTCATCGTTACGGACACCAACGTGGGCCCACTCTACCAGATGCCCGTTAAGCAGAGCCTGGAGGCGTCAGGCTACGAGGTGAGCATCTGCACCTTCGAGGCCGGCGAGGCCCATAAACGCGCCGAGACCTACGTTGCCATTTTGGAGTTTGTGGCCGAGCACGAGCTTTCGCGCTCCGACGTGATCGTGGCACTCGGCGGCGGCGTCGTGGGCGACGTGGCCGGCTTTGTGGCCGCCACCTACATGCGCGGCTGCAAGTTTGTGCAGATCCCGACGAGCCTGCTCGCCATGGTGGATTCGTCGGTGGGCGGCAAGACCGCCATCGATCTGGCTGCCGGCAAGAACCTGGCCGGCGCCTTTTGGCAGCCGAGCGTGGTTATCGCCGACGTGGGGTGCCTGGCCACCCTCACGCCCGAGCAGTTCGCCGATGGCTGCGGCGAGGTCGTCAAGCACGCCGTGATCGCCGACCCGGAGCTTTTCGCCGAGCTGGAGAAGACTCCGCTCACGCTGGAGCTGCTCAACCGCGATGTGGCCCGCGTAGCGCTCATCATCGCCCGCAATATCGACATCAAGCGCGCCGTGGTCGTCGCCGACGAGCGCGAAACCAACCAGCGCAAGCTCCTCAACTTTGGACACAGCGCCGGACACGCCGTCGAGGCCTGCGAGCACTTTGAACTCGGACACGGCAACTGCGTGTCGATCGGCATGGGCATCATCACGCGCGCCGCGGCCCTGCACGGCGCTTGCGATGCTGCACTGCCCGGTCGTATTGAGGAGCTCTGCGCCCGCCATGGCCTCAAGACCCGCTGCGACCTAGATGCCGATGCCGTCTTTGCCGAGGCGCTCCACGACAAGAAGCGCGCGGGCGACACCATCGACCTGGTGATTCCGCACGGCATTGGCCGCTGCAGCATCGACCGCACGCCACTTTCCACTTTCCACGAACTCATTGCCGAGGGCCTCGGCCAGAAGGGAGACGCATCCGCATGCTAGCCCGCATCACCCCGTCCCCGCTCAAGGGCACCGTTCCCGCCATCGCGTCCAAGTCGATGGCGCATCGCCTCATCATCTGCGCTGCGCTCGCCAACGGCGAGACGCACGTCACCTGCAACACCACCTGCGCCGACATCGAGGCCACGGTGCGCTGCCTTACGGCACTGGGTGCTCGCATCGAGACCGTCGAGGACGGCTTCCAGGTCCACCCCACCATGAAGAGTGTTGAATTTGGCCTGCTCAAGGCCCTTGCCGGCGGCACGCTTGACTGCGGTGAAAGCGGATCCACGCTCCGCTTTATGTTACCCGTCGCCTGCGCGCTGGGCGCAGAAGCAACCTTTGTGGGTCAGGGACGCTTGGGCGCCCGCCCGCTGTCCCCGCTCTCGGACGAGATCATCGCCGCCGGCTGCGACCTACAGGGCCTGGGCGGTTTTCCGCTCAAGACGAGCGGACGCATGCGCCCGGGCACCTTTGTGCTTCCGGGCAACGTGAGCTCGCAATATATCTCCGGCCTTCTGCTGGCAGCCCCGCTGCTGGCCCAGCCCTCCTGCGTGCAGGTAACCGGCCTCATTGAGAGCCGTCCCTACATCAACCTGACGATCCAGGCCATGAAGGCCTTTGGCGTCGAGGTCAACGTCGAGCGTATTCCGGCCAAGGACGGCCAGCCCGAGGTCACGAACTTCCGCGTGAGCAGCGGCTCGTACCGCACGCCCGGCAGCGTAGCCGTCGAGGGTGACTGGTCCAACGCCGCCTTTTGGCTGTGTGCCGGCGCCATCGGCACCGACCCCATCACCGTCGAGGGCGTGTCGCTCAGCTCCGCGCAGGGCGACCGCAACGTGCTCGCCGCGCTTTCGCGCTTTGGCGCCCGCATCGTGCGCTCCACCAACGCCGCCACCGTGCAGTCCGACAAGCTCGCCGGCTTTGAGATGAGCGCCCACGACATTCCCGACCTGGTACCCGTTATCTCGGCCGTGGCCTCGCTGGCTCAGGGCCGCACGTTCATCCGTGACTGTGCGCGCCTGCGCATCAAGGAATCTGACCGTCTGGTCACCACCACCCGCGAGCTCACCGCGCTGGGCGCACAGGTGCGCATCGCCGGTGACGACCTCATCATCAAGGGTGTCGATGCCTTCACCGGCGGCGAGGTCGATTCGCACAACGACCACCGCATCGCCATGATGGCCGCCATCGCTGCGAGCCGCGCCACCGGCGAGGTCGTGATCCACGGCGCCGAGGCCGTCAACAAGTCCTATCCCGATTTCTTCGACCACTACCGCCTGTTGGGCGGCAAGGTCACACTCGAGGAGGAATAGCATGTCCTCGACCTTTGGCAACGCATTGCACTTAAGCATCTTCGGCCAATCGCACTCCCCCGCTATCGGCTGCTCGCTCGATGGCATCCCGGCGGGCATCGCTGTGGACCAGGAGAAGCTGCAGGCCTTCCTCGACCGTCGCGCCCCCGGCCGCGACGAGACCGCGACCAAACGCCGCGAGGCCGACGCCGCCCACATCATCGCCGGTGTTGTCGATGGACATACCACCGGCGCGCCCATTGCCGCGATTATCGAGAACACCAACACGCGCTCCAAGGATTACTCCGAGCTGCGCCGCAAGCCCCGTCCGGGACATGCCGATTACCCGGCGCGTGTGAAGTATCACAACATGCACGATGTCGCTGGTGGCGGGCATTTCTCCGGCCGCCTAACGGCACCCCTGTGCATCGCCGGCGGCATTGCGCTGCAGGCACTCGAGGCCCGCGGCATTCAGGTCATGGCGCACGTCGCGCAGATCGGCGGCATCTCCGACCTGCCGATGGACGATATGGTCTATCGCGAGGCCGACCGCAAGGCGATCCTTACGAACGATCTGCCGTGCATTGACGCCGCCGCAGCCGGCCGCATGCGCGAGGAGATCCTAGCCGCGCGCGACGAACTCGACAGCATCGGCGGCATCGTGGAGTGCGGCATTTACGGGCTTCCCGCGGGCATCGGCGACCCCATGTTCGACGGTATCGAGAACCGCATCGCGCAAATCGCGTTTGGCATTCCCGCCGTGAAGGGCGTGGAGTTTGGCATGGGCTTTGCCGTGGCCGCCATGCGCGGCAGCGAGAACAACGATCCGTATCGCATCGACGCCGAGACCGGAAAGATCGAGGTCGAATCCAACAACGCCGGCGGCATCCTGGGCGGTATTTCGACCGGCGCGCCCGTCATGTGGCGTATGGCCGTAAAGCCGACGCCCTCCATTGGCCGCGAGCAGCAGACCGTGGACATGGACGCCATGGAAAATGTCGAACTCTCGGTCCACGGTCGTCACGATCCCTGCATCGTCCCCCGAGCTGTCCCCGTAGCCGAAGCAGCCGCAGCGCTGGCCATCTGGGACGCCCTCCTCGAGGACGCAGGCCAGCTCTAACCCGACTCACCTGGGTTGCCTGTCAACTCTGCCATTACGTGAAAGGGGCCTCCATGGACCTTGCCGATATTCGCCAGACCATCGATGGCATCGACACCACGCTCCTCAATAGCTTTGTCGAGCGTATGGACATTGCCACCGAGGTCGCCAAATCAAAGATCGAGATGGGCAAGGCCGTCTTTGACCCCGCCCGCGAGCGCTCAAAACTCAACAACCTCGCCAGCCGCGCGCCCGAGCGCTACGAGGCGCAGACCATCACCCTGTTCCGCCTCCTTATGAGCATGAGCAAGGCCGAGCAGCAGCGCTACATCAACGAGCTCAAGGGCATCACCGTCTCGCAAAAGGCCCACGCCACGGCTGCAGCCTTTGACACGCCCTTCCCTCAAACGGCCACAGTTGCCTGCCAGGGCGTGGAAGGTGCCTATAGCCAGATCGCCGCGTGCAAACTCTTCGACGTGCCCGACATCGCGTTTTTCGAGACCTTCGAAGGCGTTATGCGCGCTGTGCGCGACGGCTTCTGCGAGTTTGGCGTGCTGCCCATCGAGAACTCCACCGCCGGCTCGGTCAACGCCGTCTACGACCTGCTCGCCCAGTTCGACTTCCACATCGTGCGCTCGCTTCGCCTCAAGATCGACCACAACATGCTCGTCAAGCCCGGCACCAAGCTCGCCGACGTGCGCGAGGTTTACAGCCACGGCCAAGCCATTGCCCAGTGTGCGGGCTTTATCGAGTCCCACGACCTGCACGCCACCAAGTACCCCAACACCGCCATGTCGGCCGAGATGGTCGCCAATTCCGACCGCACCGATGTTGCCGCCATCGCATCGCGCAGCTGCGCGGCACTCTATGGCCTGGAGGTGCTGGAGTCCAACATCCAGGACTCGGACAACAACTACACGCGCTTTGTCGTCATCAGCCGCGAGCCACGCGTCTATCCCGGTGCCAACCGTACCTCGCTCATGATCACCACGGCCAACGAGCCGGGCGCCCTCTATCGCGTGCTCGAGCGCTTCTACGCACTCAACATCAACCTCATCAAGCTCGAGAGCCGCCCCATCCCCGGTCGCGACTTTGAGTTTATGTTCTACTTTGACCTGGACTGTCCCTTTGGCAGCAAGGCCCTCGACGACCTGCTCGATTCGATCGACGACGTATGCGAGAGCTTCACCTACTTTGGCAGCTACACGGAGGTGCTCTAGATGACCGATACCGCCGCAACCCGCCCCTACGGCGTGCTGGGCCGCGTGCTGGGCCACAGCTACACCCCGACCATCTACAAGGAGCTGGCGGGGCTTGAGTACGTGCGTTTTGAGCGCGAGCCCGAGGATCTTGAGGCTTTTATGACGGGCGACGAATGGGAGGGCACCAACGTGACCATCCCCTACAAGCGCGCCGTCATGGAATACCTGGACGAGCTGAGCCCGCTCGCCGAGCGCATGGGCAACGTCAACACCATCACGCGCCTGCCCGACGGCCGCCTGCACGGCGATAATACTGACTACTTCGGTTTCCAGTGCCTGGTCGAGGAGTTGGGCGTTGAGGTTGCCGGCAAGAAGGCCCTCGTGCTCGGTGCCACCGGCGGCGCCGGCACCACGGCAAGTATGGTGCTGGGAGACATGGGCGCCATCGTCGTACCCGTGGGTCGCACGAGCGAGGTCAACTACGACAATATCGCGCAGCAGTCCGACGCCTCCCTACTCGTCAACTGCACGCCCGCCGGCATGTTCCCCCATTGCCCCGACGCGCCTTGCACGCTCGAAGGCCTCGATGCGCTCGAGGGCGTCATCGACATTGTCTACAACCCCGCCCGCACGGGCCTGATGCTCGAGGCCGAGCGCCGCGGCATCCCCTGCATCGGCGGCCTGCTTATGCTTGTTGCCCAGGCGGCACAAGCTGTCGAGCGCTATACCGGCAAAGCCACCCCGCGCGAGAGGATCCTGGACGTAACGGAGCGCCTGTCACGCCGCGAACAGAACATCGCGCTGATCGGCATGCCGGGCTCGGGCAAGACCCGCGTGGGCGAGCAGATCGCCCAGCTCACGGGCCGCGAGCACATCGATCTCGATCGCGCCCTCGAGGAGCGCCTGGGCATGCCCTGCGCCGACTTTATCATCAAGTGCGGCGAGGCGGCCTTCCGCGAGCAGGAGACGGCAGCGCTGGCCGACATCTCCAAGCGCAGCGGCTTGGTGCTCTCCACCGGCGGCGGCGTGGTTACGCGCGACGAGAACTACCCTCTGCTGCACCAAAACAGCCAAATCGTGATGCTCAACCGCAAGCTCGACGAGCTCGCCCACAAGGGCCGCCCCATCACCGCGCGCGACGGCATCGACAAGCTGGCCGAGCAGCGTATGCCGCGCTACCGCGCCTGGGCCGACTACATCATCGACTCACGCGACTGCGCCGCCAACACCGTCCATGCCCTCCTCGACACCCTCCCACCCGCTCTCTAACCAAAACCACCACAAAGGGGGCAGGCACCTTTGTGGTGGTTTTTCAACTGCAAAGGAAGCAACCATGAAAGCACTCGTCATTAACGGCCCCAACCTCAACATGCTCGGCATTCGCGAGCCAGGCATCTACGGCAGCGACAACTACGATCGCTTAGTGCAGATCTGCCAGGAAGCGGGTGCCGCACAGGGCTTCGACGAGGTCGAGGTTTTCCAGTCCAACCACGAGGGCAGCATCGTCGACAAGATCCAGGAGGCTTACGGAAAGGTCGACGGCATCGTCATCAACCCGGCCGCCTACACGCACACAAGCGTGGCCATCCTGGACGCGCTCAAAGCCGTCGCCATCCCGGCTGTGGAGGTCCACATTAGCGCAGTCGAGACCCGCGAAGACTTCCGCCAGGTGAGCTACGCCCGTCTGGCCTGCTTCGCCACCATCACCGGAGAGGGCCTGAAGGGCTACGCCCACGCGTTGGAGCTGCTGAAAGAGCATCTCGAAAAGTAAAATGCCAACCCCAACAAACAGCAGCGGCTTGCTCGCGCTCGGCTCCAGCAACACACAAGATGAAAAAAGCCCAGACCACCAAGCGGTCTGGGCTTAATAAACGATGGTGCTCCATGGCGGATTCGAACCGTCGACCTTGGGATTAGAAGTCCCCTGCTCTATCCAACTGAGCTAATGGAGCAAATAACCGCACGCCCAAGCAAGCACAAGCCTGTCAGGCGCAAGTAATTATAACCTAGTTGAACTGCTCGCGGTACGCCTTGCAGACCTCATCGACCGGGCCGTCCATGCGAAGGTCACCCTTCTCAATCCAAACGGCACGCTGGCAGATGCGCTCAACCTGCTCCATAGAGTGCGAAACGAACAGAACCGTCACGTCGCCGCTCTGGATAAAGTGCTGGATGCGGGCCTCACACTTTTGCTGGAAGAACACATCACCGACGGACAGCGTCTCGTCAACGATCAGAATATCGGGCTCGGTAATCGTCGCGATTGCAAAGGCGATACGCGCCACCATGCCCGAAGAGAAGTTCTTAAGCGGCATATCGACAAAGTTCTGCAGCTCAGCGAACTCGATAATGCCGTCAAAGTTGGCGTCGATGAACTCCTTGGTATAGCCGAGCAGGGCGCCGTTCAGATAGATGTTCTCGCGGGCGGTCAGCTCGGGGTCAAAGCCGGCGCCAAGCTCAATCAGCGGCGCGATGTTACCGTGCACCTTAACGCTGCCCTCGCTAGGCTCAAGAACGCCAGCGATAATCTTGAGCATCGTAGACTTGCCGGAGCCATTGGTGCCGACCAGACCCACAACCTCGCCGCGATGAATATCAAACGAGATGTGCTTAAGCGCCCTAAACTCCTCAAAGAACAGCTCGTGCTTGGCAAGCTTAATGAAGTACTCCTTGAGGTTGGTCAGCGACTCGGACGCCATGTTAAAGATCATGGTGACGTCGTCGACCTCGACAGCCAGAGGCTGCTCGCTGTAATCAACAACAGATTCAGTCATCACAGCACTCCTTAGATGTAGAGGATAAATTTGCGCTCGGACTTATGGAACACGGTATAGCCAATAATAAGCGCAAGAACCGCCCAAGCGACGCACATACCAAACGTCATAAGCGAGGGCGTAGTCTGGAACAGGAAGATATCGCGCATAAACTGCAGGTAGTTGAACATGGGGTTCGCATACATCAAGATACGCACGAGATGCGGCATTTGCGCAATATAGTCAGTCGTCCAGAAGATGGGCGTAATGTAAGTCCACGCCGTAATGACGACGCTCCACAGATGCATAACGTCGCGGAAGAAGACCGTAAGGGCAGAGAGCATCATGCCCAGGCCCATGCAGAAGCACATAAGCAGCAGCAGGCAAACCGGCAACAGAATCAGGTGCCAAGAAGGCATAACGCGGAACCACAGCATGACGATGGCGACGGCGACCAGCGAGAAGGCAAAGTTGACCAGCGAGAAGAGCACCTTCTGCACCGGGAAAACCCAGCGGTGCACCTTAACCTTCTTGAGCAGAGGGGCAGCGCCCACGATCGACGTCAGGGCCTGGTTAGTAGACTCAGACATGACGGCAAAGGTGATGTTACCCACGATCAAGTACAGCGGGTACATCTCGGGCGTCATTGAGCCATTGCGGCCCTGGCCAAAAATCGTCGAGAACACGATGGCCATGACGATCATCATCAGCAGCGGGTTGAGCACCGACCATGCGACGCCCAGAACGCTACGGCGATACTTGATCTTAAAATCCTTGGTAACCAGCTGACGAAGGATAAACGCGTCCTTCTCAAATTCGTTCTTAGCAAACGTCGCAGGCAGACTGCGAGTTTCTTGTTGCTTTGTCTGATCCGACACGGATGCAACTCCTTTACTCGTAATCGTTGACAAACGAACAGTATAGACCCGACGGCCATGCAAACGATTCGCGCAACAAAACTGGAGAACTAACCCACATCTTAGGATGCCAGGCCCAAACGGCTATACTTTCTAGGATTGAATGTATAAGGAGCATTAAGTGAATTCTGAATCCATCGCCGTCATCATCCCTTGCTACAACGAAGCGCTCACGATCGGCAAAGTCATCGACGACTTTCACCGCGAGCTTCCGCAGGCGACGGTCTATGTCTATGACAACAACTCGTCGGACGATACCTCACGCATTGCCACCGAGCACGGCGCCACAGTCCGCTTTGAGCCCCGTCAGGGAAAGGGCAACGTGTGCCGCCAGATGTTTCGCGATATCGACGCCGATTGCTACCTGATGGTCGACGGAGACGACACCTACCCCGCCGAGGCGGCCAAGGCCCTCTGCGAGCCCATCCTTAACGGCACGGCCGACATGACCGTAGGCGATCGCCTTTCCAACGGCACCTACGCCGAGGAGAACAAGCGTGCCTTCCACGGCTTTGGCAATAATCTGGTCCGCGCCATGATCAAGTGGATCTATGGCTACAGCTTCGATGACGTCATGACAGGCTACCGCGCCATGAGCCGCCCGTTCGTTAAAACCTTCCCAGTGCTTTCCGAGGGCTTTCAGATCGAAACCGAGCTCTCGATCCACGCCGTCGACCACCGCTGGCGCATCAAAGATGTGCCCATCGAGTACCGCGACCGTCCCGAGGGTTCCGAGTCCAAACTCAACACCGTGAGCGACGGCATTAAAGTCGTTGCGATGATCGGCACGCTGTTCAAGGACTACCGCCCGCTGAAGTTCTTCAGCCTCGTTGCGCTTCTGTTCGCGGTATTCGGCCTCGCCCTGGGCATGCCCATCGTTGTCGAATATTTCCAGACCGGCCTCGTCCCGCGCTTCCCCACCGCTATGCTCGCCGCCTCGTTTATGTTCCTGTGCGGCCTGAGCCTTGCGACCGGCTTCATCCTAGATTCTGTAGCAAAGGTCGAAAAAAAGCAGTGGGAGGTCAACGTGTACAGCAAATACGCCTACGACGACCAGCCCGGCCACCCTACTTCCATGCCAAGAGAGAGGTAGATCTTCCGCAAAATACTATTGGCACCACTGCGCAGATAGCCACCAACAAGAAAAGCCGCCGTTAAAGAACGGCGGCTTTTACTCTCGAAAAGTTAATAGCGGCTAGAGCGTCTTGATGTACTCCCCCAGCTCTTCCTCCCAGTCGGGCATGTGGAAGCCGGCAGCCTCGAGCTTGGACAGGTCGAGCGCGGAGTGGACCGGGCGCGGGGCGACGGGGCCCTCGGCGCTCGCGTAGTAGTCGGCGGTCGA
>OHWC01000998.1_pt1 | contig 13278 bp, 10 predicted proteins | sample 1579541 | NCBI WGS metagenome assembly OHWC01 (sample SAMEA3882551, study PRJEB24775) | human gut metagenome | biome: human-associated habitat; feature: intestine environment; material: feces | place: Netherlands | collected 2009/2010
CCGAGCAGTTCCATGAGAAGCATCAAGGTTTTGGCGACTGATTCATTTTTGGAACAAAGCATGGCTGTCATGGCAGGAGACGTTGCGTAGATGTCGGCCTCGATGTGCATAATTGCACCTTCAGGAAGCGAAGCGGAGAGAATATGCTGAAGAAGTCGCTTGTCGGGACGTCTGTTGTCTTCGCTTGAAACGAGAAGATCAAGCAGTTCGGAATCATCTTCATTCCAGGCGTCGAGTATCGAAAGTGCGCCAAAGTCTATCGCGTCATTGTTGGGAATGCAGCTAGCCAAGGCATGTGCTTGCTGTTCGCTATCAACGGAGTCCCAGGGTAGGGCAGAGTACGCCCGTCGTGCGCGACGAATTGCGCGGAGGGCGGAGAGATGTGAAATCACGGTCGTCATAGCTATAACGTACTAAGTTGGCGGCAGAATGCGACCGCCATACCGTTCTTTTCGCTCAGCGGGGCGCTGTGCGCCATGAACGGCTGGGTGTTATGAAATCGGTGGAATCGGTTGAGGGGATTGCAGGAAATTGAGCTCTGCCGCGAAGGTTGACGATAGCTACTGGACAGTTAGTTCAGATACGTATAAGGCGACGGGCATTCGAGGCGTTTCTAAGGGCCTTCGAGGGTGATTTGAGGGTAAATATGCGGCGGTTGTACTCGAAAACGATGAGCTTTGGGCGGCATGGCATCCGCCGGGGAGCTCAGAAGGCTCCGAACGGCCCTTTGGGGCTTTAAAAAATACGTATCTGAACTAATTGTCCAGGGAAGGTTGGCGAGGGATAGAAAAAGGGCCGGAAGCGAGCTTCCGACCCTTTAAAAGCATCAAAGATGATGCGATGCGCGTTGGACTACAGCGCGAAGTCGCCGCCGACGAGCGTGGAGACGGGCTCCTCGTGGTAAACGGCGGAGATGGCCTGAGCGAACTCCTCGGCGACCGAGATGGTCTTAATCTTGCCGCCGACCTCGACGGGGATGGCATCGGTGACGACGCACTCGACGATGGGGGCATCGTTCAGGCGCTCGATGGCCGGACCGGAGAAGATGCCGTGGGTGGCGCACACGTAGATGTCGCCGGCGCCCATGGCCTTGAGCTCCTTGACGTTGGCGCACAGGGTGCCAGCGGTGTCGATCATGTCATCGTTGATGATGCAGGTCTTGCCCTTGATGTCACCGATGATGCCCATGACCTCGGCGGCGTTGTGGCGCGGACGGCCCTTGTGGGCGATGGCCAGGTCGCAGTCGAGCATGTCGGACAGCTTCTTGGCGGCCTTGGCACGACCCACGTCGGGGGAGACGACAACCAGGTTGTCGGTGTCGAAGTGCATGTCGTTGTAGTACTGGCCAAACAGCGGCAGTGCGGACAGGTGGTTAACCGGGATATCGAAGAAGCCCTGGATCTGGCCCTGGTGCAGGTCGAGGGTGATGATGCGGTTGACGCCGGCGCGCTCGAGCAGGTTGGCGACGAGGCGGGCGGTGATGGGCTCGCGCGGGCCGGCCTTGCGGTCCTGGCGGGCATAGCCGTAGTGGGTGATAACGGCGGTGATGGAGCGGGCGGATGCGCGCTTGGCAGCGTCGGTGGCGATGAGCAGCTCCATGAGCATGTCGTTGACGTTGCCGCCGGCCACGGACTGAATCAGGAAGACGTCGGCGCCGCGGACGGTCTCGTCGTAGCGGGCGTAAATCTCACCATTGGCGAACTGCTTTAGCGTAAGGCCCGAAAGCTCGACCCCAAGGAACTCAGCGATCTTCTGAGCGAGGGGACGGTTGGAGGAACCGGAATACACGCGGATGGACTTGCGCATATTCTCCGACTTCTCGGGATCATTAATCGGCATTACCCTTCTCCTTTATACATCGAATGCCATATAGATGCCTTTTTGCATTGTAACCGCGCGACGGGGTTTATCGAGTCTTGATAATGTCTTTACCGTCAACGGACACGAACCGACCACTCATCCGGTTGCGCAGGTCACGATAGAAAAAGGAGCCGTCCCCATGGGAACAGCTCCTTTTGTGCCTGGTAAAACGTTATACCTCGTCGTCCTCGTGCAGACGGCGGCGATAATCGGCGGCCCAACCCTCAATGTTTACCTGACGGGCACGACCCAGGCCGAGTGCGTCGGCCGGGACCGGCTCGGTGATGACGGAGCCGGCGGCCACGAGCGCGCCGTCGCCGATCTGGGCGGGCGCGACCATCATGGTGTCGGAACCGATGAAGGCGTCCTTGCCGATGACGGTCTTGTGCTTGTGCACGCCGTCGTAGTTGCAGGTGATGGAGCCCGCGCCCACGTTGACGCCGGAGCCCATGGTGGTGTCGCCGATGTAGGACAGGTGGGGCACCTTGGAACCCTCGCCGATCGTGGACTTCTTGATCTCCACGTGCGTGCCGGCCTTGGATCCGTCGAGCATGTGGGTGCCCGGGCGCAGGTAGGCGCGTGGGCCGCAGTCGACGCCGTTCTCGATGACGGCCTCGATGGCGATAGTCTCATCGATGACGCAGCCGCTGCCGACGGTGGTGTCGGTGAGGCGGCTGTTTGGGCCAAGCTGGCACTCCTCGCCCACGGTGACGTGGCCGATCAGGTGCGTCTGCGGCCACACGACGGTGTCACGGCCGATAACGGCGTCGGGGCCGATCCAGGCCTGCGTGGGGTCGATGAAGGTAACGCCCTCGGCCATCCAGTGCTCGTTGATGCGGTCGCGCGCGATGGCGGTGAGCTGCGCGAGCTGGATACGGCTGTTGACGCCCAGGCCGTCGCGGTAGTCATCGCAGTGGAAGATGGAGACCGCCTGGCCGTGACCCTTGAGGATTTCGAGCATGTCGGGCAGGTAGTACTCGGACTGCGCGTTGTCGTTGCCGATCTCGTTAATGTGGGCGGCGAGCTGCGCGCCGTCAAAGGCGTAGCAGCCGGCGTTGCACTCGAGCAGCGTGGCGGCCTGCTCGGGCGTGCAGTCCTTCTGCTCGATGATGCGCTCGATCTGGCCGTCGGCACCCAGCTTGATGCGGCCGTAGCCGAAGGGGTCGGGCGGGGTCATGGTCATGACGGTGCAGGCGAGCTCGCCGGTGGCGACGGTTTGCGCGAACTTGGCGACGGTGTCGGCGGTGATGAGCGGCAGGTCGCCGTTGAGCACGACGACGGGGCCTTGCGTGATGCCGCAGGCCTCGAGCGCGACCTTCACGGCGTGACCGGTGCCCAGGCGCTCGGTCTGCTCGACGCACTCGACCTTGGTGGCGCTGTTGGCGTAGGCGCCGTCGATAAGGGCGCGCATCTCGTCGGCGTGGCTGCCGATGACGACCACGACGCGGCTGCAGCCGGCCTTGATGGTAGCGTCGACGATCCACTGGACCATGGGCTTGCCCAGGATCTTGTGCGAAACCTTGCAGTGGTTCGACTTCATGCGGGTGCCCTCGCCGGCAGCGAGGATAATTGCGGTTGCGTCCATGTGATCTCCTGTTACGTTATAGAGACGTGTGTTTGGAAACGATACACGGCGCAATATGATACCGCAGGCATATGTTGAGCGCGTAGCGATTGGTTTGCGGCGGTTGAGGCTTGCGCCGCCGGTGTGGTGTTTGCACTGCTTGCGTGCGGCATTGGCGGTGCTGCGGAGCTGTCGTTTGAGCGAGGGGACGGGGGTGCCCGTGGACAACATACGAGAGGAGTTTGGCGGCGAGCCCGTTGCGGCATTCTCGATGTCGCATCCGGCTGTGCCGGCACTCTATATAGTGCTGACGCTGGGGCTCACCATGTTCTCGATGCAGCCGGTGCTGATTGCGCTGTCGCTTGCGGGCGGGCTGGCGTATGGATTTGCGACGCGCGGTGCTGCGCGCACGTTGGGGGCGCTTCGCTGGCAGCTGCCGGTGATTTTGATTATCGCGCTGGTCAATCCGCTGTTTAGCGCCTCGGGCTCGACGGAGTTGTTCCGTATTGGTATGCGCGCGGTGTATCTGGAAAGCATGGTATACGGCCTGTGCATGGGCGGGCTGTTTGTGGCGAGCGTGCTGTGGTTTGAGGCCGCGGCGTCGATGCTCGAATACGACAAGGTGCTCGCGCTGCTGGGCAATGCCGCACCGGTGATTGCGCTCATGATCTCGATGTGCATGAGGCTTATCCCGCAGTTTTTACGCCGCGGTCGTACGGTGCTGGCGGTGCAGGATGCGATTGATGTGCCGGGCCGCGCGCCCACCGATCCCGTGCGATCGCGCCTGCGGGCGTCGAGCGTGTTGATGGGCTGGGGCATGGAAGATTCGCTGGAGCGCGCGGACGCGATGCGCTCGCGCGGGTGGGGTGCCGCGACACGTCGTACGACGTATGCGCGGTATCGACTGGGGCGCAGCGACGTTGCCGCGCTGGTCGGGCTCGCGCTGTTTGGTGCTGCCGCGGTGGCCGTGGCGGCGACCGCGACGACACAGTATTCGTTTTATCCGCAGCTCTCGGTGCCGGCGCCGTGGCTGGGCTATGTCGTGTACGCTGCCTGGATGATGCTGCCTTGCGCGTCGCACGCGATTGATGAGAAGAGGTTTGGCTGATGGCTCGGCGGCGGGTGTGGCATATGGCTCGGCCGCGCCGGCGATTGAGGTGCGGAGCCTGAGCTTTGCCTACCCCGATGCTGATGCTGCGGTGCTCGAGGGGCTCGACTGGTCTGTTCCCCAAGGTGCATTTGCGCTGCTTGTTGGCGGTACCGGATCGGGTAAGTCGACGCTGCTGTCGCTGCTCAAGCCCGAGATCGCTCCGGCGGGCGAGCGCACTGGCGAACTGAGCGTGCTGGGCGAGAACGTTGCCGACATGGACGTGCGGGCATCGGCGGAGCGCGTGGGCTATGTGTTCCAGGATCCCGAGAACCAGATCGTGTGCGAAACCGTGTGGCACGAGATGGCGTTTGGCCTAGAGAATCTGGGTGTGTCGCGCGACGAGATGCGCCGCCGTGTTGCCGAGACCAGCTATTTCTTTGGTCTGGAGGACTGGCTTCATCGTGATACCGATACGCTTTCGGGTGGCCGCAAGCAGCTGCTGTCGCTTGCCGCCGTCCTGGCGCTGCGCCCGCGCGTGCTGCTGCTCGACGAGCCCACGTCTCAGCTCGATCCCGTTGCCGAGAAGAATTTCCTGCACGCGCTGTTTCGTGTGAATCGCGAGCTGGGCTGCACGGTTGTTGTGGCGACGCATCAGCCGCGCCCAATGCTCGAATACGCGACGTGTGCGTACCGGATTGAGGATGGCCGCGTGCACGAGGCGGCGGATATGGCTTCTTTGGTATGCCGAGAATCGCTGTTTTCCGATGACACGTTGGGGTGGGGTGCCATCCGATGTGCAAAAAACGGAGTATTCAGCAGGCGTGAGGACAATTTGGGCTCTCTGGAGCCGCCCGGGGACGTATCGAGCGCGAAAAAAAGTTTGGAATTGGACAAATCGTCCGAATTTGTGGCGCAAACGTCGCTCGAGAACGGCTTGGAAGCCTTCTCGCGCACGGATGGAAGCAGAATACTCCAAAAAATGCACGGCGGGTCGGCTACCACCCTGTCGGAAGGCTGGTTTCGCTACGATCGAGCGTCCGGCTGGGTGCTGCGCGGGCTCGATGCGTCGTTTTCGGCCGGTGCGGTGCATGCGATCGTGGGCGGCAACGGATGCGGTAAGTCGACGATGCTTTCGGTGCTGGCGAAGACCGCCAAGCTGCAGCGCGGCCGCATGGTGCGCGGAGCGGCCTCGGCGGCGCTGCTGCCTCAGAATCCCAAAGCATTGCTGGTTGCCGAGACGGTTCGCGATGAGCTGATGGAATGGGCCTCAACCTGCGGATATGACGAGAACTTGGCGCGGGAGCGTGCGGCGAGCTTGGGGTTGTCGGGTCTGGATGGACGCCATCCGTACGATCTTTCGGGCGGGCAGCGTCAACTGCTTGCATTGGCAAAACTGCTGCTAATCGGCCCCGAACTGCTATTGCTCGATGAGCCCACCAAGGGTCTAGACCTGTTCAGCCGCCGCACCATCGCCCGCGCCCTGCGTGACCATGCGAAGGCTGGCGGCACCGTCATCATGGCTACGCACGATTTGGACTTTGCCGAGCAGGTAGCCGACGACGTCGCCATGATGTTTGACGGCGAGATTGCCTGCATGGAGTCCCCGGCCGACTTCTTTGCCGACAACGTGTTCTATAGGGCGTAGATGCATCGACGCCGCCGCGCTTGGGCTTACTGTTTGAGTGCCGTGTACTGCTGAAGGAGCGCCATGAGCCCAACGCGGCTGTTGACCTGCGTCTTTCGAAAGATATTCTCCAGGTGCTTTTTAACGGTGCCGGTGCTGATACAGAGCTCTTCGGCAATGGCCGCGTTGTCCATGCCCGATAGCACACAGCGGCATACGTCGATTTCGCGCGCCGAGACATCGTAGTCGTGGGCGAACACTACCTCGGATGAGCTGCGGTCGGCCCGGACGCGCCATTTGGATAGGCGATTGGTAAGGTGGGGCTCGATCAGCTCCAGAATCTGGACTTCGCGGTCGGTGAAGTCGCCCTCCTCTTTTTTGCGATTGAGATTGAGCGATCCCAAAAAGCCCTCATCGTTAAAGAAACTCACGTTGACGACATGACGGCCGCCAAGGTAGTCCTTCATATAGCTACTCTCGATATCGCCGGGGCTGAGCTGGTCGGATTCGCGCAGCACCGTCGAGCGCGTGAGGTTGCGATGCGCGACGATCATATCCTGTTGCCAATACTCTTCGGTGTAACGCTCGAGCATCCCGGCGGGGACGTCGATGCCGAGCGGGTCGAGAAAGACGCGCGTCTTCCATTCCTGCGGGGTGGAAACGAGGTCTTTGGAAAGATCGCTCAGGAAAAACGCCGCCGACTCGTAGGGGATAAGAAAACGTAACTTCTTGAGGACGGTCGACCGGAATTCCCGGTCGTTGTCGATGGAATTAATCGAAAGCACAAGATCGTTTAAGCAGAGCCACTCGGAATCGGACAGAAAGCTCAAGATGACCTCCGATGAGATTGCGTAGGGTTTAAGCTGGCGTTTTAGCTATTTAGCGTAGTGATACTACTCCTTTTTTCGCATGATGATAAGCCGGATGCCGAATGGTTTCGGCGAGGGGTCAATCGCAAAATGAGGGCACCGAAGAGCCAGGGCCCGGCTCTCCAAGTTGTCTGAATGCTCGACTAACCAAAGGAGTCATCATGGAAGAGAAACTTCCTTCATGGCGCTGGGCAATCGTTTCGGTCGTTTGCTTGCTGTGCTTTATGGCTAACTACATGCAGTATCAGGTCTCGGCGCTTGCCGTCGAGGTCATGCCGATGCTCAACATCGATACCGTTGGCTTCTCGATGCTGTTCCTCGTCCCCATGCTTACCGCCGTTTTCTTCTCGATTCCGTTGGGCGCCCTCGGTGACCGCATCGGTTCCAAGAAGGTCGTTACGGTCTGCACCGCAATTTCGGTTGCCGGCGGCTTCCTCCGCTGCTTTACGCTCGACTCGTTCACGATGCAGATGGCGTCGATGTTCCTGATCGGCATGGGCATCTCGGCGCTCAACGCCAACCTCATCAAGGTGCTCGGCACGTGGTTCCGCGAGCAGACCGGCTTTGCCATGGGCTTGTTCTACGCCGCTTCGTGCGTCGCTATCGTCGTCGCCCAGATCTGCGCCGGCATGTTCGGCGGCGTTTTCAACTCCTACATGGTTGCCGCTGTCGTCATGACCATCTCCTGGGTTCTTTGGATCGTACTCGACCGTGACGTGCCCGAGGGTCAGCCGCTTCCCGAGCCCGAGCCCGTGCTCGACTACCTCAAGGTCGCCATCAAGAGCCCCGGCGTGTGGCTGATCTCCATCGGCGTTGGCTTTGGCCTCGCCTCCACCACTGCCTATGCCGGCTTCCTGCCCCAGGCGCTCCAGCTTGGCAAGGGCATCGATGCCGCTACCGCCGGCTTCATGGCCGCCATCGTCGCCGTCGGCAGCTTCTTCGGCTGCATCGTGGGCCCTGCTTTTTGCGACAAGCTTGGCAAGTTCAAGGGTTTCCTCATCGTCACCACGCTCATCGGCGCTGTCTCGATGTTCGTGACGTGGTACACCCCCGTCGGCTTCCTGCTGTGGGCGATCCTGGTCATCAACGGCTTCTTCACTGCAATCAACGGCCCGATCATGCAGTCCATGCCGGTTCTGCTCCCCGAGATCGGTGACACGTACGCCGGTTCCGCTGGCGGCATCGTCGGCACCATCTCCCTGCTCATGAGCTACTTCCTGCCCATCGGCATCTCCGCTGTCGCCGGCGCCGACTACACCATGAACATGGGCCTCGAGAGCCTCTGCTTCCTGCTTTCCGTGGTGCCGGTCTTCTTCCTGCCCGAGCTCGGCCGCAAGGCTATGCAGGCTGCCGCTGCTAAGGACGGCGAGTAATCATGGAGACGGTGGTTCCTGCCGACATCGTCATTAAGACCACGGCGCTGTTTACGGCGGAGGAGCTTGAGCCTCATGCGGGATGCGTAGCGGTTCGCGGCAACGAGATCGTCGCCGTGGGCGCACCCGACAAGGTGCAGCCGTTTGTCGGCCCCGATACCGAGGTGATTGATGCGGGCAACAAGCTGGTCATGCCCGGATTCAACGATTCGCACATGCACTTTGCGCTCGGTTCCATCCAAAAGGACGAGGACTTCTGCTGCGATTTGATGTTCCTGCCGAGCGAGCGGGCCTGCGTCGATGCCGTGGCGAAGTTTGCCGCTGAGCACCCCGACAACCCGTGGATCTACGGCCAGGGCTGGTATTCGCCCGCATGGGAGGACCCGACCGACCCCGACTGTCGTAGCCTCGATGCACTCGACATCGATCGCCCGATTGTGCTTTCGGACTTTTCGATGCACGTGGTTTGGTGCAATACCGCCGCGCTCAAAGCGGTCGGCATCGACCGTAACACCCCGACGCCCGAGGGCGGCCTCATCCGCCACTTTGACAACGGCGAGCCCAACGGCTTTCTGTCCGAGCCCCAGGCGACGAACATTCTGCTTGATGTGGTGCTCAACAAGCCGGACCTCGATGCTTCGCTGCTCAAGTCGATGCGCAAGTTTAACAGGCTCGGCATCACTTCGATCGGCGATATGTACCCCTTGGGCGTGACCACGCCTGGCGTGTACGACATTTACGACCGACTGGCAAACGAGGGCCTCAGCACACTGCGCATTAGCTATTACCCCGCGCTCGATGCTCCCATGGCGGAGTCGCAGACTCTGAGGGCGCGCCATCATGGCGAGCGCGTGCGCATGGCGGGCCTTAAGTACATCCTGGACGGCTGCCCCGAGGCCTACACGGCATACATGCACGAGCCGTATCTCAACGCCCCCATGGGCAAGGACTTCCGCGGCGAGCCGGCGTGCAACCAGGAGGTGCTCGACCGCATGGTGCTCGAGGCCGACAAAAACGGCTTTGATGTCCGCATCCATGCCATTGGCGATGCTTCGGCCACGATGATCATCGATGCTGTCGAGCGCGCCGAGGAGGTGTGCGGCAACAAGGGAACGCGTTTTGCCATCGAGCACACCGATAACCTGCAGTTTGAGGACATCGCTCGCATGAAGCGCCTGGGTATCAACGCGGCGATTCAGCCGCAGCATCCCATTGGAGGCCTTGGCCAGGGCGTGTACGAGGGCTCGCTCGGCGAGGAGCGCATGAGCCACATGTGGCGCTACCGGGAGGAGGCCGACGGCGGAATCCATTTGGGCCTTGGTACCGACTGGCCTGCGGTCATGTCGATCGATCCCATCGACACCGTATATGCCGCGGTGACGCGCAGCGAGTTCGATGGGCATCCAGCGGAGGGCTATTTCCGCGAGAATGCCCTGACGCTTGGCGAGACGCTTCAGGCACATACGCTCGGCTCTGCCTACGCCGAGGGATTCGAGCGCCGTCTGGGCAGTCTTGCCGCCGGCAAGCTGGCCGACATCGTTATCCTGTCGGATAACCCGTTTGAGATGGACCCGATGGCGATTCGCGAGCTGGAGGTCGAAACGACCATATTCGATGGGCGTATTGTCTATCGCAGGGACGAGGCGTAGTTAGGGTGATTGACGTGAGCAAAGGGACGGTCGAGAAGTACGCGTTGCTGTTTGTGGTGTGCGGCATCGTGTTTGCCGCCAACTATGCGCAGTACCAGGTGTCGGGGTTGGCGCACATGGTTGTGTCGAGCCTGCGGTTGTCGTCTGCCGAGTTTTCGGCCGTCCTGTTTGCCCCGTTTATTCCTGCCGTGGTGTTTGGTATGCCGGCAGGTGTTTGTGCCGATCGCCGCGGCGTGAAGGCGCTCGTGCTTTTCGCATCGGCGGTCTCTGCGGCCGCGGCGGTCGCGCGCGTCGCGTGTTCCTCGTTTACGGCGCTGTTCGCGGCGAGCGTGCTGTTGGGTGCGGCGCCCTGCGTCATCAACGCCATTGCGTTGAAGGTGTTGGGACCTGCTTTTGGCGATGACACTGATCGCGCCATGGGGTGGTTTTATGCGGCGGGCTCCGCCGGCATCGCCTGCTCGCTTGCGACGTCTCCTCTCTTTGCGGCGGCTGGGCAGGCATACGTGCTCGCCGCTGTCTTGTTTGCGGTATTTGGGCTGCTGTGGCTGCTTGTCGCGCCGTCGGCGGACGCCGTGCGTGCAGCAAGCGATGACGCCTCCGGTGACTCCGCGCCGACGGCGGGCGCTTTTGGAACGGTGGCCAAGATGCCGATGATTTGGCTTGTGGCGGTGCTGCTTGGAGTCGCCCTCGCGTCGGCTACGGCGTACTCCGGCTATTTGGTGTCGGCGCTTGAGGTTTCGATCGAGCCGCAAACCGCTGGAGTCCTGGCTTCGTTTGTAACCCTCGGATCGATTGTCGGAAGCGTGGTCGGCCCCTATATGCGCGCACAGTTTAAGGACTACCGTGCATTCATGGCTTTGTCGGCGGTTGTCGGGGGCGTGCTCATGTGGGCTGGGGAAGCTTTTATTTCTGCGTCTTCGATAGGGCTGATGTTTGCGATCGGCATCGCGAGCGCCGTTGCCGGGCCTGTTGTCCAGTCGCTGCCGTACATGCTTCCCGGTGTGCGCGATGGCCTTGCGGGAAGCGCCGGCGGCGTGGTGAGTACCGTCTCGCTGGGATTGACGTTTTTGATTCCCGTGGCGCTTTCTTGCTGTATTGGCGAGAGCTACGAAACGCTTCTTTTGGGATGCGCCGTCCTGTTTGGCGCCACGGCGTTGGTGTCTCCGCTTCTGCCCTCACCCGATTCGCTTGCGTAGCGTCACGCCTCCGTTTGTTCTATGTCGGTTGGCACAATACTAGGAGTTGATTTACTTGACGTTGAAAAAGAGCACCGTCGTGACGATCCTCAATGGCATCGTCAACCCTCTGCTCATGTGTTCGTTTTTGCCGATTATCGAGGGAAAAGCTGCACTCGATTTTCAAGGCGTCACAGGCTTTTGGGGACAGCTTGTCCTAGCCATTGCCATTGCGCAAATTGTGAGTTTTATGCCGCTCTTTGGTAAAACCGTCGGCGCGCGCGTCGAGTTTTTTGGCTTTGAGCTGGGTACTCCTGGCGCGCGTATCTGCGGAACCGTCGTCGGTGCTACGCTGCTCTTTTGCCTTATCGGATTGTTTGAGATTGCTTTTCAGACGGGCTTTGGCGTGGTCAATGGCATGCCTTATTTTTCGCGCTGGGCACGTCTTGTGACGGGCGGCTGGGCGTTTGTTGTTGTGGGCGGCTTGTTGTTTGACCCCTTTGCCGCGTCGATTGCCGCTAAGGTGGCGGGCGAATAGAGCTTGGTGCCGCTTGTGCAGCGGGTGTAACAGACGAATGGCTGTCGGGGCCGACCGGGGGACTGGTCGGCTTCTATTTTGCGCGTGCTACCATGTACGGGCATTTGTCTGATGGAGGCTGCCGTTGTCGTGTGCATTGCAACATATGGAGATCCCGCTGCTGCTGGCGGTGCCGGCGGTGATGGCTGCGGCGTTGCTGGCGGGCGTTGAGCAGGCGGCGCTTGCCATGCTGGTTGTGGTGGCGTTGGTGCTTGCGCTGTTCTTTGCGGGCTATGAGGCATCGCGTCCAGGCCTGCGTCAGATTATGCCCACGCTGGTGCTGGCGGCGCTGGCGGCGGCGGGGCGCATCCTGTTTGGGCCTATTCCCGACTTTAAGCCCGTGAGTGCCATCGCCATTATCGCGGGGGCGACGCTGGGGCGACGCAACGGCTTTATGGTTGGCGCGCTGGCGGCGCTGACCAGCAATTTCTTTTTTGGGCAGGGCATGTGGACGCCATGGCAGATGTATGCCTGGGGCCTGGTGGGCTATATCGGTGGCGCACTGGCGCATGCGGGCGCGTTTGACCGCGCCGACGGCACCGTGCGCATGCCGGCGCTGCTGGCGTATGGCTTTGCCTCGGGCTTGCTCTATGGCGTCGTGATCAACGCGTATGACATCATCGGTTTTGTGCAGCCGCTCACCTGGGCGGGTGCCGCGGCGCGTCTTGCGACGGCGGTGCCGTTCGATATTACGCATGGCCTTGCGACCTGTGTGTTTTTGGCCGCTCTGTACAAGCCCTGGTGTCGCCGCATCAACCGTGTCGTCGTGAAATACGGGTTGTAGGACAGGTTGTGCTGGGGCAAGAACCAATACTGCTACGGTGCCATTTCAAAACTATGCCGGTTTACGGGGCTAGATTGGCATAGGCCGATCATACCGACATTTTTCGAAAATAGACGAGCCGTCTACCTGCGGTTTTATTTTTCCCAAGTTGCGTGTGGTTGGAGGTTCACGATTTAGCCCCGTAAACCGGCATAGTTTTGAAGCGGGCCGACTCATATGACGGTCGCCGCGGGCCCTAGGAGCCAAAATGATCCGTTTCCTCCGTCCCTAAGGGGTCGTTGGGGGGTGCTCGCCACGAAACCGGGCCATCTACTACGTTTGACCCGATACCTCCAACCATACCCGCGTTTTATTAAAAACCGCAGGCTTTCTACCTGCGGTTTTCTTTTTGCGCTGCTCGTTGTGGTTGAGGGTGGTGGCTTAAACGTAGTAGATGGGCGCGTTTCGTGGCGGGCGGATCATGCGGATGCCCCCACGAGACCCAAAAATGGTCCGCCTTCCTTCGTCCCCGGGGAATCGTTGGGGCTAGAGCTCCAGCGTGAGAGTGACAGGGCAGTGGTCGCTGCCAAAGATGTCGCCGCGGATGCCGGTGTCGCGCACGTTGCCGGCGATTGAATTGCTTACCAGGAAGTAGTCGATGCGCCAGCCGGCGTTGTTCTTGCGTGCATTAAAACGGTAGCTCCACCAGCTGTAGACGCCCTCGACGTCGGGGT
>OHWC01001002.1_pt1 | contig 13247 bp, 10 predicted proteins | sample 1579541 | NCBI WGS metagenome assembly OHWC01 (sample SAMEA3882551, study PRJEB24775) | human gut metagenome | biome: human-associated habitat; feature: intestine environment; material: feces | place: Netherlands | collected 2009/2010
CGGAGCGGGTGTGCAGTTCCATTAATGTAGGCTCTACCAAGACCGGCTTAAATATGGATGCGGTTCGTCTTATGGGTGAGATTGTGAAGAAAACCGCAGAGGCGACCAGAGAAAATGATTCCTTAGGCTGTGCAAAGCTGGTGGTATTCTGCAATGCGCCGGACGATAACCCGTTCATGGCGGGCGCGTTCCACGGCGTGACAGAGGCTGACCGTATCATCAATGTCGGCGTCAGCGGTCCCGGCGTTGTAAAGACTGCACTGGAATCTGTGCGCGGCGAGAGCTTTGAGGCGCTCTGCGAGACGATCAAAAAGACCGCATTCAAGGTTACGAGAGTCGGTCAGCTGGTGGCAAAAGAGGCTTCGAAGCGGTTAAAGGTTCCCTTCGGTATTGTCGATCTTTCGCTGGCTCCGACGCCTGCAATCGGCGACTCTGTTGCAGATATTTTATGTGAAATCGGTCTGGAGCATGCCGGCGCACCTGGAACGACGGCAGCCCTTGCCCTGTTAAATGATCAGGTGAAAAAAGGCGGCGTTATGGCATCTTCCTATGTTGGCGGCTTGAGCGGGGCATTCATTCCGGTCAGTGAAGACCAGGGTATGATCGATGCGGTGACAGCAGGTGCGCTGACACTGGAAAAGCTCGAGGCGATGACCTGTGTCTGCTCTGTAGGCCTTGACATGATCGCGATTCCCGGAGATACAAAGGCAACCACGATTTCCGGCATCATTGCGGATGAAATGGCGATCGGTATGATCAATAACAAGACAACCGCTGTTCGCCTGATCCCCGTTATCGGTAAGGGTGTTGGCGAAACCGTTGAGTTTGGCGGACTGCTGGGCTATGCGCCGATTATGCCGGTCAACCAGTTCAGCTGTGACGCATTTGTAAACCGCGGCGGACGGATTCCTGCACCGATCCATAGCTTCAAGAACTAAGCGGCATTGTAGCAGGAGCAGGACGAATTCTGAAAAAATATAAACAATAGAATGCACGCTCTGCGAGCATTCTATTGTCATGAATGAAAAAGACCGTCGGTTTTGCAGAGCCTTGGGAAGGCGCGAACCGACGGTCTTTTGGATTTTTTGGAAAGAATTTTGTTTCACAGTTTTTCGCCTGTGGCAGGGAGGGAAAGCAACAGCTTTATGCAGCGTGCCGCTTTTCCAGTTCGACACAGATGCGGTCGTATTCTGTTTCGTCCAGAATATATTTTTTCTTATAAAGGAAGTAGGACAGAAGCATCATCGCGCAGGGCAGCAGGGACATGCACAGCAAAAGTCCGGTGCTCTGCAGCGAGGTCGTGCTGGAGAGCACGCCGGAAATTAAGTCGAGCTTTTCACTTTCGGTAATCAACCCCTGGGTGCACTGCTGCTCCAGCGAAGAAATCTGGTTGGTGTAGCTGGTAACGTCGAACAGCAGATAGGTTGCAGATGTCAGGACAGCGGTCAGTGCGGAGGCAAGCTTTGTGATGAATGGGCGAAGGGAAGCGATGACGGCTTCATCCCTCGTCCCGAATTTGTACTCATTATATTCCACCGTATTGAGGATGGAGATCATCATAATCAGGTAATAGCAATACTGACCGAAATTGGAGAGCATGTAGCCTAACACGAGCAGGGCAAAGCCGAGGGTGCCGGTCTTTGCCAGGAAGCCGGAGATCAGGAGGAACGCGTAGCCGATCACCGCGATGATTGCCATGATGGACATCAGCCGTTTGCGCGGACATTTGCGGGAAATAGCAGGGTAGAAGACCATCAGAAACGCGGTTGCGGACATGCCGACCATTGTGAACAGGGAATACAGACCGCCTTCATAGCCGAACGTCAGATAAATATAGGTAGATCCCAGTCCGCCGACGATCAGTCCATTACCGATCTGCTGCAGCAAAAAGATGACTGCGATCCAGACTAACTGATCGTTGCGCAGGATGGTCTGGATGATTTCGCGGAAGCGGAAGCGTTCCTGCTTTGGTGCAGGAGGATCGCGGCGTTCGCGTACGCCGAAGATTGTGATGCTCAAAAACAGAGGCGCTAAAATCGCAATGATCAGGGCGATGCGTCCATAGGCGGTAAAGGAACTTCCGCCGATGGCATTTTTTCCGGTAGAAAAGACTGGAATCAGGATAGAAGCCAGCGTAGAACCGATTCCTGCAAACAGCGTAGCACGGGAGGTAAACTGATTGCGTGCGTTGGCATCGGAGCCGAGCGCCGGAATCATACCCCAGTAGGAAATATCGTTCATGGTATAGGTGATGCTGAACAAAAAATAAAGGATACCGAACAGGCAGACGAAGCTCCAACCGTGCAGGTCTGTATTGAAAAACAGATAAATGACGACGGAGGTGGATAAAACGCCGATTGTCAGCCAGGGTTTAAATTTGCCGAAACGGGAATGGGTGTGTTCGATGATGCTTCCCATGATCGGGTCGTTTAGTGCGTCAAAAATCCGGGCAGCGACCATAATTGCGGTGATCGCGGTCAGCTGTGCGGCGTTTAACGAGCGGGTAAATAAAACGAAAGTCAGAAGAAAGCTGTTGATCAGGGCGTAGACAGCATCTCTTCCGACCGTCCCGAGGGGGAACAGAAGTAGGTTTCGTTTTTGGTACTTTTGCTGTTCGTTCATGGATTTTTCCTCCGTTTTTTATTCTGTTTTCATTATATTGCGATTTAAAACAGGATGCAACAGAGAAAAATGGCGAATTCCGGAGAGTGGGAAATGAGATTGTCGGAGGATGCGGCAGGGTGGTACAGCGTGCTGTAAAATGCGGGCACTGCAGCGGCAGCGCAGTCATGTGTCTGACTACAGCAGAATCAGTTGGCGTGTATACTCGTGAACCGGCAGCTGCCCGGTTTTTGCGCAGCGTGCAGTTTGCGTCAGATGTGCAGCGAGCACATCCTTTTCATAGAGGGCGAGTGCTTCCGGAGAAAGGCTGCGGGCTGCAGCAGCGGGGCGGGAGATGAGCGGAATGCTGCTGTTTTTCTTGAGCACGGACAGCAGGGGAGACGCACTCTTACGAAAACCAAGAATCCGGGCGTAAGGTGTATAGTCGTTATCGCGGGCAGCAAGGAGCATTTCCTGCGAAACAGAGAGCAGAATCCGACACAGACAGCGGCTGATTTTGCTGTAGGTGATTTCGCGGGTCTTGAGTCTTACGCAGAGATCGTCCCAGTCGGTAAAGGAAAGGCGGTTCGCCTCGAGCTTGTCTGCAAGCTCTTTTCCGACCTCAGCATACGTCCCAAAGGAACCCGGAGCGGCAGTGAGCAGTCGATAGTGCAATGGACTGGATAAGTCATTGGAGAATAAAAACGTGTTCTGCGATAAAACTTCCTCCCAGAGCGGCAGCAGGGGCTGCAGTTCGGGATAGCACTGCAGCTGCGACAAAAGAGCCTGCTTCCCTTGTTTGGCGAGCAGACTGCGCAGCGCGGATGCAGAGGGAAAGTCTGCTGCACCGCCGAGCGGATCGTGATAGCCGCTGCCAACGCGCGAGATCGTGAACGGGCGGATGGAGCTGTTTCGCCGCAGCAGCGCCAAGGTGTATTCCAATCCCAGAAGGTTGTTGGGGGAAGAAAGCAGGGCAACAATCTGTTCTGCTGTGGAATTGTTGTCGGGGCAGGCTGTTGATGGCATATCTTTTGCCATATCGAGGCATAAAAGCAGCGCCTGCTGGCGTGCGGCAGGGAAAGATAGCCCGGATTTTAATGCTTTTTTCAAAGCATTGGAAAAAGCAGCAGATTCGCACTGCAGCAGAGTTGCCGTTTTTTTAAATAAGGAAATGTCGCCGGATTCGCTGCCAAAGCAAAGAACGTCCACGCAGCCGAGCTTGTCCAGCAGGGAAACTGCCCCGGCGGCAAAATCCCCGGCGCTTCCGGTGGCGAAGCAGACGGGCAGCTCAATCACAACGTCTGCTCCGGCAAGCAGCGCCATCCGGGTACGGGTATACTTGTCCAGAAGCGCCGGAGCGCCCCGCTGGACAAAGCTGCCGCTCATGACTGCGATCAGATAGTCCGCGCCGGTTTGCTTCCGCGTCTGTTCCATATGGTAAATATGTCCCGGGTGAAGCGGGTTGTATTCTACGATGATGCCTGTTGTTTTCAAAGTGATAAATACCTCCATGTGCACGGGTTCTTAACGTTCTGAGAACTTTTTTCTTTTTTTACTTCCACAGGTTCAAGTTTATTTTTCTGTTTTTAATATCCGATTTCCGAATTATAGCTGTATCTCTAACTCCAAGCAATCCCATTCTTCGCCTAATACCTGATACTTTTCCATTTCATCTAATGCTACATCCTGAAATCCTGTGGTCTTGTAACAATAATATGCAGGATCATTATTACGGAAAACACCTAATGTAACCTTCTTTGCGCCAAAGATTTCTTTTGCATAGAGTAATCCTAACTGAAGCATTTGTTTTCCATAGCCTTTCCCCCTTTTGTTTGCATCAACGATAACAAAGCCAAATCTTAATTCATCAAATGACGCTGTTGGTCTTCTCATTGTAAAAAATCCAACCACATCGTTATCATCTATCGCTGTAAAAGCCATCAAATCACTTACGGAATGAAATTGCTCAAGCGATAACGGGTATGTTCCCAGTACGCCTGCTGTCCATTTATAAAATGCCTTTTCATCTTTTGCCCAGGAAAGTATTGTTTCAGCATCTTTTATATGATAAGGTCTTAGTCTTAACATCATTTTCCCCTTTCTGCAAAACTGGAAGTTGTCTAATTCTTTTTTAAGGGATTATCTAATACATAATACAAAGAAATATACTCATGTCCATCTCTTGCAATTTGGGTATTTTCCTTTACAAAGCGGAAACCACTTTTTTCAATAACTCTTTTTGATTGACTATTTATAACAAAATGGCTACACATTAAGTAATCATAATTTTCTTGTTCAAAGCAGAATTTAATTACTCTATTAACAGCTTCTGGCATTAAACCTTTTCCCCAATACTCTTTACTTAATACATATCCTAGTTCTCTTCCTACTAAATTCTCATACTCATCACGCAACAAAAGACTAAGCGTTTCAAGTCCTAATGAACCTATTACCTTATGATTTTCTTTCAATTCTAAAGCAAAGGTCATTTTCTCATTAATAAACATCTCCAAAATGGTTTTTGATTCTTGAATTGATGTATGTGGATTCCATCCAGCCATTTGACCTACTCCATCAACTTTTGCATACTCAAAAAAGTCTTCTAAATCCATTTCACTCCATTCTCTAATGATTAGTCTATCTGTTTCAAGCACAACACCTGTTAAATCAACATTTGCATTCATAAATCTATCACTCCTCAATCAACTCCCGATTGTTCTATGATACGATAAACATGCCATATTCTTTTGGCACGTTTAAAATTCCATTTGTAGTATGAGCGGTCAAAATATCTTTTTTAGCCTGTTTGGGAATGCCGGTGATCGACGTCATACTGGAAAGAGAATAAAGATATTCGATTATGTCATCGATATTGCTTTTGGCAGCTGCGATCATCGCTTTTGAAAAATCTGAAAGAGTCAGCCTGGAACACAGACGGATCAAATCTTCTTTGTTTTTCCACATATCGCCTGTCCCGCAGCCTAATTCCAAAATGCGCATTCCGGGGGCAATTTTATAATTGGAAAAAATCCAGTTTCCGAATCCCATCTTGTTTGTCGAATATTTATCATGAATGGAAATTCTCGTTTGCAAATTGGTTGCTGTAGCATACCGCTGTTCCACAACGGACCTATCATTCAGCTGATCCATACATAACCTCGCTTTGATTTCCTGTTTTTGATCCTGGTATTTACAAAACAGTATAACATAAAATAAAGGCACATGGGAAGCTGCGGAAAGCATTGAAGATGCAGCTTGGCGAATGGTGTAGATGAACGATAACCTAAAATAGCAAAAAGAAGTTTTAACGGAAAGATCTTGTGCTGCTTCATATAGATTTTTCTGTTTTGAGTATGGTATACTGTAAGAGTATGTGAGAAAACTTAGCCTTCTTATATATTTTTAACGAACTAAAAATTTATTTTATATAGAGAGGGATCGGCAGATGGGAAATAAGGAATTATTTAAAACAGTTTTATTCGGCGGATTTCAAAAAGAAGAAGTATGGAACTACATGCAGGAGGTTGAGGCGGAGATAGAAGGGGGACGCCAGGTTGCGGAACGCGCACAGCAGGAATATGCGCAGCAGCTGGAAGAGGAAAACCTGATGCGGCAGAAACTGAGCCAGCAGCTTTCGGATGAACAGGAACGCACGGAGAAGCTGGAAGAAGAAAAGAATGCGATGGAGTCGGAACTTGGCACACTGCAAGCAGAAGCAGAAAGTCTGCGCGCAGAAAAAGCAGAACTGCAGACCGAGCTGAACAAGCTGCAGGAAGAAAAGATCGGGCTGGAAGCGGCAGTTGAAACCTTAAATACAGAAAAAGCCGGACAGCAGGCAGAAGTTGAAGGGCTGCAGAAGGCAAAGGACGAATTACAGGCAAGAACAGAAGTTTTAGAAGCTGAGAAAGAGAAAGCTTTGTCAGAGCTGAAAAGTCTGAGGACTGAGAAAGTCAAACTGGAAACCGAAGCAGAAAAATTGCGTGCAGAGCAGCAGGAATTGAAAGCGGAAGCTGACGATCTGAGTGTCCAGCTGGAAACGCAGCAACTTGCGCTTGCAAAGGAGAAAGAACACACTGCAGCACGGCTGGCAGAATGGAAGAGCCGGGAGGATAGCCTGAAAACAGAATTAAAGCGCAAAAAGGCAGAGGCTCAGACGATTTTCCAGAAACAACAGCAGGAGATTCGGCAGTTAAAACAGCAGTTGGCAGCTTTAAAGTCAGATCATGCAAGAAGTGCAGGACAGAGTAGCCTGGACGGCTTGAAGAATGGTCTGGGACAGATGTTCTTTAAGGTTACAGGAAATGCAGGCAGAAATAGTGCTGGAAAACGCAGCGAAGCGATGCGGCAGTGGGACGCAGACAGCTACAGCGAAGAAAGAACGCAGTGGGGATATGCAGAAAATCCTAGCCGTGCCGAAAAAACGCAGGGACAAGCAGATGACTACAGGGAAAAATCGCAGGAAATCGTAAAAACGGACTATGCGAGTCAAAAAAACGATACGGCAGTCACAGAGCAGGGCGCGCCCGCTGCAGGGCAGAACATGACCGTTACGGCTGCAGTCCACCCTGCGTCCGACACAATTTCCGATGTCGCACTCGACACCACATCTGATACAGTTCCGGCGCCCACCGCACCAGATGAAAATAACTTGACTGATACGGTCAATAAGACGACCGGCGACGCGATCGCAGAAGCTGCAAAAGCCTGCGAGGACATGCAGGCGACACAGGAAGCCAAAACGCAGGATTCGGAGAATGCGGATGTACAGCAAAAGCAGCAGGAAAAAGATACTTATTATAAAGAGCATGTGAATACGGTCAACGAGACGATCGCCCGGGCGCAGGAGCGGATTGCAAAAATGCTTCAGGAGCTTCAGACAGAGGTAGAATAAAAGGGAACCCTTTTGGACAGACTAAAGCAAAAAGTCCGGGAGGAAGATTTCCATGACGATGAAAAAAGTGAGCGGCGATCTGGCGAAGAACAGAGACTATCTGGATCGACAGCTGGGCGTTGGGGAAAGCTTTGACGTATTGTACCGAAATGTGGAGATCGGGAAGAAAAATGCAGCTTTGTATATGATCGACGGATTCTGTAAAGATGAAGTGATGCAGAAGCTGCTGCAGCATTTTATCGGAATCACGAAAGAGCAGATGCCGAAGGCTGCGGCAGAGATGAGCAGGCAGCTTGTGCCTTATGGAGAGGTCGATCTATGCGACGATCTGGATGAAATCTGCAGGCAGGTGATGTCCGGCGTGACCGCCCTGCTGTTGGAGGGATATGAGCAGGGCATTTTGATCGATGCCAGAACCTATCCGGCGCGAAGTGTCGGTGAGCCGGAAAAGGATAAGGTGCTGCGCGGTTCGAAGGACGGTTTTGTGGAAACCATTGTCTTTAACACGGCGTTGATCCGCCGCAGGATCCGAAGCACGCAGCTGAGGATGGAAATGCTGCAGGCAGGAAAAACGTCCCACACCGACATCGTTTTGTGCTATATGGAGGATCGGGTAGATCAGCAGTTCCTTGAAAAGATCCGGAACCGGATTCAGAACCTGCAGGTGGATGCGCTGACGCTGAACCAGGAAAGCCTTGCGGAGTGCCTGTATCAGGGGCGTTGGTGGAATCCGTTTCCAAAGTTCCGATTTTCTGAACGTCCGGACACCGCGGCGGCACAGGTGTTGGAGGGAAATATCATCATTCTGGTGGACAACTCGCCGTCGGCGCTGATCACACCGACCTCCCTGTTTGACGTGCTGGAGGAAGCGGACGATTATTATTTTCCGCCGATCACGGGAACGTATCTGAGACTGTCGCGCCTGCTGATCGCCATTGTAACGTATTTTCTGACACCGACGTTTCTTTTGTTGATGGAATATCCACAGTGGATTCCCAAAGGCTTTGAGTTCATCGCAGTGCGGGATACGGTCTATATTCCGCTGATCTGGCAGCTTTTATTGCTGGAGCTTGCAATCGACGGTCTGAAGCTTGCGGCGGTCAACACCCCGAATATGCTCAGTACACCGCTGTCGGTCATGGCGGCGTTGGTTTTGGGAGAGTTCAGCGTAAAGAGTGGGTGGTTTAATAGTGAGGTCATGTTGTACATGGCATTCGTCGCAGTCGCCAACTACACACAGAACAGCCTGGAGCTTGGCTATGCGCTGAAATTTATGCGGATTATCAATTTGGTGCTGACGGCAATTTTTGGCGTCTGGGGATATGTTGGAGGAATCGTGATTCTGGCGGTTTCTCTGTTGTTTAACCGGACGGTGAGTAGCAGAAGCTATCTGTATCCACTGGTGCCGTTTCATGGAAAACAGCTCGGGCATCAGCTGTTTCGGACAAGGCTGCCGGCGGCAAGAAAATAGACCTGGCGCAAGGATGGAAAATGAAAAAGCAGCACTGGCAGCGCTTGTGAGAAAATGGTGCGAAGAAAAGGATAATGCAGTCAGGATGGAGTCCAGGATGAAAACAGTAATTGCAATCGATTCTTTTAAAGGAAGCATGACTTCGATGGAGGCTGGAAACGCGGCGGCAGCAGGCGTGAAAGCAGTTTTCCCGGACGCTGAGATCGTCGTGCGTCCGCTGGCGGACGGCGGGGAAGGCACGGTGGAAGCACTGACAACCGGAATGGGCGGACGCATGGAAACAGCGCTGGTAAGCGACCCGCTCGGCAGGAAAATTTCAGCGTCCTACGGTATTTTGGAAAAAAATAAAACAGCGGTAATAGAAATGGCGGCAGCTGCAGGGCTGCCGTTACTTTCCAAAGAAGAACGCAATCCGCTACATACAACGACCTACGGCGTTGGGGAGCTGATCCGGGATGCGATTCGGAAAGGCTGCAGGCATTTTATTGTCGGGATCGGCGGTAGTGCGACAAACGACGGCGGAGTTGGGATGCTTTCGGCGCTTGGATTTGAATTTCTGGATAAAAGTGGTCAGCCGGTGCGAAACGGGGCGGCCGGGTTAGCCGATCTTGCGGAAATTCGGAGTGGACATGTACTGCCGGTTTTAAAGGAGTGCACGTTTCGGGTTGCCTGTGACGTGGAAAATTCCCTCTGCGGAGAGCTTGGCTGCAGCAGCGTATTCGGACCGCAAAAGGGTGCTGATGAAAAGAGCATCCGGCAGATGGATCAATGGCTCTTTTCCTATGCACAGCTGACGAAAGAGCACTTTCTACAGGCTGATGAAAATTGTCCGGGTGCGGGTGCCGCTGGCGGTCTTGGGTTTGCATTCCAGAGCTACTTAGGTGCGCGGCTCGAGCCGGGAATCCGGATTGTATTGGAAGAGACCGGGCTGGAACGCGAGATGGCGGACGCGGATTTTGTCCTTACCGGAGAGGGCAGGATGGACGAACAGACTGCGATGGGGAAAGCCCCTGTAGGCGTGGCAAAGCTCGCGAAAAAGCATGGCTGTACGGTGATCGCTTTTGCCGGAGCACTGCAGGAGGGCTTTACAGCCTGCCATGAGATCGGAATCGATGCAGCGTTTTGCATTCAGAAAAGGGCAGTCAGCCTGGAAGAGGCGATGGATCGGGACGCTGCGATGCAAAATCTGACGGATACCTGCAAAGAGGCGTTCCGGCTGGTGAAAGCTGTCGTGGGTGTTCCACAATGAGACAGTATTCTATGTCCCATATTGCCGGTGTTGTCCCACAATGAGGTGTTGACAATTATCCCGTTTTAGCGCAGAATATAAGGATGACTGGTTAGGGATGACGAATCCTGCAGAAAGCAGTCAAAGCAAAGAAACGGAGATTTAAGATTGAAAAATAAAATTTTTCAATCGCGAGATTTGTGTCTGTGCGCACTTGACACAAACTCGGCATGCGCAAAAAAGCGTGCGCAGAAATGAGAGGAAAACATGACAAAAATAGATATTGTATCCGGCTTTCTTGGAGCCGGTAAGACAACCCTGATCAAGAAGCTGTTAAAGGAAGCGCTGGCAGGAACCCAGACCGTCCTGATCGAAAACGAATTCGGTGAAATCGGCATCGACGGAGGATTTTTAAAGGACGCTGGAATCGAAATCAAAGAAATGAATTCCGGCTGTATCTGCTGCTCCCTGGTAGGCGATTTCGGAACTTCTTTAAAGGAAGTTTTAAACACCTATCATCCCGACCGTATTCTGATCGAGCCCTCCGGCGTCGGCAAGCTTTCTGACGTTATGAAAGCAGTCCAGAATGCGGGACTTGGCACAGAGGTTGAGTTAAACAGCGCGGTTGCTGTCGTAGACGCTTCCAAGTGCAAAATGTATATCAAGAACTTCGGTGAGTTCTTCATCAACCAGATTGAGCACGCCGGAACGATTATTTTAAGCCGTACAGACGTTGCATCCGAAGAAAAGGTAAAACAGGCGGTAGAGCTGATCCGGGAGCACAATGAGAAAGCAACCATTATTACAACACCGCTGGCACAGCTGGAAGGCAAGGAGATTCTTGCTACTATTGAGGGGGCAAAGGATCTGGAAGCAGAGCTGATGGAGCAGGTAAAGGCAATGCATGACGATCATGAGCACCACCATCACCATGATGAGGAAGAAGATGAACACGAGCATTGCTGCCATCATCACCATGATGAGGACGAAGACGAACACGAGCATTGCTGCCATCATCACCATGATGAGGACGAAGACGAACATGAGCATCATCATGAGCACGACGAAAACTGCACCTGCGGCTGTCACGATCATGACCACGATCACGAGCATCACCATCACCACCATGCAGATGAAGTGTTCACCAGCTGGGGCGTAGAGTCTGCACAGAAGTATACCCAGGAGGAGATCACCAATGCGCTGAAGGCACTGGAAGATGCAGACAAGTACGGCATGATCCTGCGTGCAAAGGGCATTGTCCCGGCAGAGGACGGCACATGGATCCACTTCGACTATGTACCGGGAACCCCGGATGTCCGCACCGGCAGCGCCGGCACGACCGGACGGCTTTGCGTTATCGGCTCCGGCATTCATGAGGATGCCCTGGCAGCCCTGTTCCACGCAGAATAAAAGGAGGACAACAACATGGCAGGAGGACAACAGCCCCAGGAAAACGACGTTCCGGTATACCTGTTTACCGGCTTTCTGGAGGCAGGCAAGACCAAGTTTATTCAGGAGACCTTAGAGGACAAGCGGTTCAATTCCGGCGAAAAGACCATGCTGCTGCTCTGTGAAGAGGGCGAAGAGGAATACGACATTTCCGCAATGCCCTGCCAGGATATCTACATCCGTACCATCGAAGAGCCGGAAGAGCTGAACCCGGCGCACCTGGAGGAACTGCTGAAAGAATGCGGCGCAACCAGAGTGGTGCTGGAATACAATGGTATGTGGCAGCTCCAGCAGCTGTTCCAGAATCTCCCGGACGACTGGGCGGTATACCAGGAAATGTTCTTTGCGGATGCGACCACATTCCTACAGTATAACGCCAATATGCGTAGTCTGGTAGTGGACAAGCTGAACACCTGTGAACTGGTGGTATTCAACCGTTTCACCAAGGACATGGACAAGATGGAATTCCATAAGCTGGTGCGTGGCGTCAGCCGCCGGACAGACATCGCCTATGAATACACAGACAACCACGTAGAATACGACGAGATCGAAGATCCGCTGCCGTTCGATGTTAACGCACCGGTGATCCGCCTGGCAGACACAGACTTCGCTCTGTGGTACCGGGACATTATGGAAGACCCGAAGAAGTATGACGGCAAGACGGTTTCGTTCCGTGGCATCGTGGCAGTAGACCCGACATTCCCGCCGAATACCTTTGCGGTGGGCAGACACGTGATGACCTGCTGCGTGGAGGATATCACTTACAGCTGCGTTGTGGCAGAGTGGGAAAAGGCAAATATGCTCCAGACACGGCAGTGGGTGCAGGTAACGGGTAAGATCCATGTGCAGAGACATAAGCTGTACCGTGGAAAAGGCCCGGTGCTGCAAGTGCAGGAAGTCGTGATGACCAGCGCACCAGAGCAGGAAGTGGCAACGTTCTATTAAGGCGAAACATACACATGGTGGAAAACTGCGCCGGACAATAAAGTTTTTCGATCCAGCAGTTTTTCAAAAATGCTGGCGAGGACTAGGGCGAGAAGCCCTGGTCGCTGTCCTCGATAAAGTAGGGGGCGATGCCCAGCCCGTTGCCCAGCGGAAATGGCAACGGCAGACTTGCCCAAGGATAGCAAGCCACATCGCCCCGGTGTCTTATGAGGAAAACGGGTTCGGTATGGTAAGGCTGCGTTCAAAAAGAAATATCTTGGAAAAGTCCCAGCGGGATTTTTCCAACGTATGTTTCCACCCATTCCGCACAAACTCCCTACAGCTGCAAATGCAGCCAAGGGAGGCGAATGCAGATGAAAAATCGTTGGACAGCCGGCTTGTTGTCCGGTCTGCTGACAGTGGCGCTGCTCCCGGTGACTCCGGTCAGCGCCGTCAGCGGCGAAGTGATCGGCTATGGACAGGGAACCGCCGTGGACCCGCTCCAGGAAGGATCGGCTCTCCGCAGCCAGATAGTCCGGCCGGTTCACCAGAGGGGTGTAGCCGTTGGACCGCCCCTCCTTCTCCCCCCGGACAAAGCCCCGCTCCTCCAGCCGGGAGAGCAGCTTGATGAGGGTGGCGGTCTGCCACCGCTTTCCCGGCAGAGCCGCCATCACCGCGGCGGA
>OHWC01001011.1_pt1 | contig 13202 bp, 5 predicted proteins | sample 1579541 | NCBI WGS metagenome assembly OHWC01 (sample SAMEA3882551, study PRJEB24775) | human gut metagenome | biome: human-associated habitat; feature: intestine environment; material: feces | place: Netherlands | collected 2009/2010
GGGATAGCAATAGGATTTATATTTTATTTAGTTTTTAATGCATTAAAGCTTCAAACTGTAGGAATTATTATATTAGCAATATTTGGATTAATAGGATTTGTTATAGCAACATTTAAAGTACCTGATACTACAGCTTTTGAAATAACAAGAAAAACAGGTGGAGAAAATATTGATGATGTTATAAGAAGAGCTTTTAAATTTAAAATGGAACATAATAAAGTTTATTTATATACAATAGAACCAAAAAATGAAAAAACAAAAGAAGAAGAGGGAGGAAAAGAAAATGGATAATGATATAACAAAAATACTTACAGTTGTTTTAGGTTTAGCAATTATATTATTAGTAATATTTGTTATTATATTTATAATTGTACAAATAAAAGTACATAAAAAAAATAAAATACAAAATGCAAAATTAAATGAAGGAAGCAAAAAATTAAAAAAAGACGAGAAAAAGGGTAATATAAGTGGGACGACATCATATAATAAACAATCAATTTTTGATTTTATGGAATTTAATGGTGTAGAAGATAATATGATTGTTCAGAAAAATGGTAAACGTTATATTATGGTTATAGAGTGTCAAGGTATAAATTATGATTTAATGTCACAAATGGAAAAAGTAGGTGTAGAAGAGGGATTTCAACAATTTTTGAATACTTTAAGATTTCCAATCCAAATATATATTCAAACAAGAACAATAAATCTAGAAAACAGTATTAATGAATATAAGAAACGTGTTAAAGAAATAGAAGACGAATTTAATAAAAAACAATATACATATAATCAAATAAGAGAGTCAGGAATGTATACTAAAGAACAAGAAGAGCAATATTATTATGAATTAACAAAACAAAAAAACTTGTATGATTATGCTAGAGACATTGTAAGTGCAACTGAACAAATGAATAAAAATAGAAATGTTTTAAGTAAAGAATATTATATTGTTATATCACATTATGCAGAAGAAGCAAATGATGAAAAATATTATAATGAAGAAGTAAGAAGTATGGCATTTTCTGAGTTATATACAAAAGCACAAGCTATTATAAGAACTTTATCTGCATGTTCTGTAGGGGCACAAATATTAACTTCCAGAGAACTTATTGATTTATTATATGTTGCATATAACAGAGATGAAGCAGAAACTTATGGAATAGATAGAGCTATAAAAGCAGGGTATAATGAATTGTATTCTACATCACAAGATGTATTTGCAAAAAAAATAAAAGCATTAGATGAAGAAATAGAGGAAAAAGCAATTGATCTTGCTAATAGTAAGGTAGAAAAAGCTAAATCAATGTTGCAAGAAAATGCAGAAAAAAAAGAGCAAAATATGGATGAGTTAATTGATGAATTAGCAGAAATTATTTTAAAAGATAATAAAAGTTATTTGGGGTCAGATATTTCAGATGCTGCTATAGCAGAATTAGAAAAGGATAAGGAGGAAAATCATGAAGTTTCTAAAAAGAAGACAAAAACAAGAAACAAATCAGCAAATTAATAATGAAGAAGAACTAGGAACATTAAAAGCACAAACCATAAAAGAATTAATAGCTCCTTCTGGGATAGATGCTTCAAAAATAGATTATTTAGAAATTAATTCTGCTGTAAAAAGATATGCAAGAAGTTTCTTTATTTCTACACTTCCACGTATGTGTACTTTCCCAGAATTATTTAGAGATTTATATTTGTTTGGTGATATTAATACATCTATATATATAACACCAATTGCAGAATCAAAATCACAAAATGAATTAAATAGAGTAATCAATGAGCTTGAAACAGAAAGAATAGTGGCAATGGATAGAGGTAATATAAATAGAGAAAGTAATTTAACACAAAAAAGGTTTGAAGCAGAACAATTGAGAGATGAAATAGCAGCAGGTTTTAATAAAATGTATGATGCATCAATTGTCGCAACTTTATTTACATATAATATTGAGGAATTAGAAAGATTAACTAAATTGCTAGCAACAGAAATGTCAAAATCATTAGTTGGAATAAAAAGTGCTTGGGCTATGCAAGAAGAGGCATTCAAATCTAATCTTCCATTAATGGATGATAAAATAAAAAAAATACATTCTTTTGATAGCAGATCAATGGGAACGGTATTTCCATTTACTACATCAGATGTAGGACATTCAACAGGAGTACCATTAGGATATAATAAACAAACTGGAACACCAATACTTTTTGATAATTTCCATTCTTCACTTACAAATTATAATATGGTTATATTTGCTAAATCTGGTGCTGGTAAATCTGTTACAATGAAAACATTAATATCAAGATCTTCAGTATTAATGGGAATTGAGAGTTTAGCATTAGATGCAGAGGGAGAATATTCAATTGTTGCAGAAAGCTTAGGCGGAATAAATGTTGTTTTAAGTCCAAATTCTAAAACAGTAATTAATTTATTTGATATAGAAGTTGAAAAGGTTAAAGATGAAATAACAGGAAGAGAGAGAATTGTATTAAATGTTGAAAATAAAGTTGAGGATGTTACTCAAGCTTTAGTTACTATGGCAAAGGGTAGTACAAGAAGTACAGATGTTAATGAGCTTACAAAACAAGTTATAGCTGAATCAGTTGCAGAAGAGTATGAAAGCTTAGGAATTACTAGTGATCCTAATAGTTTGTATAAACAGGGAACAGATTTACAAAAGGGTGATAGACTTTATAGTGAGAAAAAGGAAATGCCTACAATTGGTAGTTGGTACAAAAGAATAGAGAGAAAGGCGATGATGAATGACAATAAAGATTATAGTTTTCATTATAGTTATTTGCTAAAGGTTATGAAACAATATATTAGAGAGTATAATGGTCAGATGGCATATTTTGATGGTCAATCAACATTTGAGTTATTAGATGGAGCTCCTTTTATAAATTTAGATATTTCTCAATTAGAGGAAAGATTTGCTAGACCTCTTGCACAACAAATATTGCTTTCTTGGATTTGGGAAAAATATGTTAAGAAAAATAGTGAGGATAGGACAAAGGCAAAACAAAAAAGAGTTTTAGTTGATGAGGCTTGGATGTTATTACCTTATCCAGAGGCAGTAGATTTTTTAAATAAGATGGCAAGACGTGCTAGAAAAAGAAATGTTTCTCTTGCTATTATTTCTCAAAGATTTCAGGATTTTTATGAAAAACCAGAGGCACAAGCAGTTTTAACTTCGTCTGATACAAAATTGTTTTTGGCTCAAGATAAGTCAGAAATTCAATATTTAAAAGAAGTATTTAAACTTAGTGATGGTGAAGCAGGATTTTTGATTAATTGTTTAAAAGGTGAGGGATTGCTAAAAGTTGGTGGAGAAACGGCTATTATTCAAATTACTCCTACGCAAAAAGAGTTTGAGTTTGTTGAAACAAATGTTAATAAAATGGTTAGAATGCAGAAGATGAAAAATGGTATGAAATAATGAAGAAAGTTGGAAAATTTAAGTTTCTGATTTGACAAATGTCTTAGGAAAGGGATGAGATAAAAAATGAAATTTTGTACGAAAAAAAAGAATAATCAAAAGATGTTTATTGTTTTGTTGATAATCATTGTTCTGAATTTTTCTATACCAAATTATTCTAAAGCATTTAGTTTTGGTGAAATAGCAGGTGACTTGTTAAAGGAATTAGTTAATATGGTTGCTTCTGTTGGAGATGTAGTGATGGGTGCTTTAAATCATTTTATGTTGGGAACAGAAAAAATTATTACTTCTTCAATGCTTTCTCAAGATGACCCTAATTTGAGTAATGGTGATTCGTGGTTAAAATATAATGAGAGTAAAGCTGGAACTACAAGAGAGGTTAGTAGTGATGATTTGGACGGATTTTTATGGACGGATTGGAAAATACCAAACTTTTTGTATTGTCCAGAAAATATATTTGCTAATAAAATTGCTATGTTAGATGTGGATTTTATTAGACCTCATAAATTTACAGGAGTTGAAGTAGGTGCTAGTTCAGATAGTGATAGTGAAAAAAAGGCGGTGTCTGCAGCAAGTAGTGACAGATATGGTATAAGAGATACTATAGGTTCATGGTATAAGGCTTTTAGAAATATTGCGGTTGTTGGACTTTTAACAGTTTTAGTTTATTTGGGTATACGTATTGTTATAAGTTCTACTGCAACTGATAAGGCTAAATATAAGGAAAATTTACAGGATTGGTTAGTTGCGTTGTGTTTAGTTTTTATAATACATTTTATAATGTCTGGAATTATGATGTTGACAGATAAATTTACAGAAATGCTTGATAATACTATAAATAAACCAATAGCAGTTAAAGTAACTGGTTCAGATGTGAAATTTAATACTAACTTAGTTGGTTATGTTAGATTTATGGCACAAAGCCCTGATTTTGGAAATTGTACAGCATATACTATTATGTATTTAGCTTTAGTTTTGTATACAGTAATGTTTACATTTACATATTTTAAGAGGTTTTTGTATATGGCGTTTTTTACAATGATTGCACCTTTGGTTGCATTGACTTATCCTATTGATAAAGTAAAAGATGGTAAAGCCCAAGCTTTTGATATGTGGTTTAAGGAATATACAATGAATGCTATTATACAACCAATACATTTGATATTGTATTCAGTGTTTATAGGAAGTGCAATTGATTTAGCAGTGTCAAATCCTCTTTATGCGATTGTTGCTATGGCATTTTTAACATCAGCTGAAAAATTTGTAAAGCAGATGTTCGGATTAGATAAGGCTAAGACACCAGCAGGATTAGCTGCAATGGCAGGTGGAGCTTTGGCTATGAAAGGTATAGGTAATGTTGTAGGAAAACTTAGTGGAAAAGGTGGTTCAAGTAATAAACTTGCTACCTCTGGAGCTGGTGATGATGCATCAAAATTGTTGAGTAGGGGTAAGACTCCTGGTGTGAGTATGGATTCAATGGCTACTTTAGCTGCAGGTACAGGAGCAGGTGCTGCAGTTGGAGGTGCAGCAGGTTCTGCGGCAGGTGCTGCATCAGGAGCCTTTGCTGGAGGCCCTGCAAGAAAAGAGTATGATCAACAGGCTAATAATGGAAATGAAGCAAGTGGAAATCAACAAAATAATCAAAATTCTCAACAAAATGGTGGAGTTAATAATCCTCTTGGTGGAGGTAAACAATTGAGTCAACAGGATTTGGATAAGTTAGATATGGATAGAAATGCTTGGGAAAGAGAGGCAAATAATCCAGATTTAAGTGAAGAAGATAGAGAAAATGCAAGAGCACATATTGCGGAAATAGATGAAATGAAAAATAAAAATACGAAAAAGGCGGAAAGAGATATTTGGAGAGAAATGGCTAGTAATCCTGATGTAACAGCTGATAATAGATCAGATGTAAAGGCAGAAATGAATAAATTAAATGATGATGCAGGAGAAAATCAAGAGGGTCAAAGTTCAAATACAAATGCTAATGAAAATACAAATTCAGATGTATCATCACAAAACCAATATGAAAATGGAGATTTAAAAGAAGTGGTTTCAGAAGGTACTCCAAGAAGAAATTGGCGTAGAAGAATTAAAGATGGAGTTTCTTATGCTGCTAGTAAGAAGGTAAGAAATTTACAAAGAGCAATTCAGCCAAGTAATATTGGAAAAAATGTTTATAAGGTAGCTAAAAAGACAGCTTCTACAGGAGCACATGCACTTATAAGAGGAGGTGCGGCAGCAGCAGTTACAGCAGCTGCTGGAACTGCAGTAGGTGCGGCAGCCGTTGTTTCTGGAGATAAAGCAGGTTCTATGCTAGCAACAGGTGGAACAATAATTGCAGCGGGTGCTAAAGGTGCAGGTGGTAGAGCGGTTTCTGGTTTTGATAATGTAGTAGGTGGAGTTGCAAATGCTGGAAAAGAGACTGTTCAAGACTTTAGAGAAGGTGCATATACGACTGACGAATTGAAGCAAAAGAAACAAGCTAAGTTTGATAAGGAATGGAAGAGAAAAGAAGAAAATTATAAATATTTAATGAAAAATGCTAAAAATATTCAGACAGCAAAACAAGCTAAAGAATTCATAAATGATGCTAGTACTCAAAAATATCTTGATAATGGTGTTACAGATATTGGTATTATATATAATGCTAGAACTATGGCACAAGATAAAGGTTGGTCAGATGAACAAGCTATTGCAAGAGCACAAATAGCTCAGGGTAGAGGAAAGAACTTGAAAAATAATGACTCTGCTCAAAATGCTCTTGAAAAGAGATTAATGAGTGAAAATAGTGCTATTACATCAGATATGGCTAAAAACTGGGTTAAAGAAATAACTAAAATAGCAGATGTATAAAAAATTCTTTGTAACTTTATTTAGGAAGGAAAGTGATAAAATATGAACAAATGGATAAGATTTTATAATCAAAACAGAGGAAAAGTATTTTTAACTATTATTGTAATAATATTCATTTTGGTCATGATTTCACTATTTAACAATGTATATAAACAAAAAAGTATAGAAGAATCTGAAAAGATAGCTGAAGAAGCTAATGATGTGGAAAAAAATAAATATCATAATGAAAGTAAATCATTGGTTTCAGGTGGTGAAGTATCTGGAACTAAGAAAAATGATTTTGGTGATTTAATAGAAACTTTTTTAAGCTATTGTAAAAACCATGAGCCTGCAAAGGCTTATGGTTTACTTTCAAATGATTGCAAAAATGTATTGTATCCTGATGAATTTATTTTTGAAGAACAATATTATAAAACAAAGTTTTCAACATCAAAAAGATATAGTTTTCAGTCTTGGACTTCTTCTGATTCATATATATATTTAGTTAAAATTTTTGATGATATGTTAGCAACAGGTACAGGTTCTTCACAAAATTATATTCAAGATTATTTTAGTGTTATAGAAGAAGATGGTCAGTATAGATTAAATATAAATGGATTTGTTGGAAAAGTAGAAATAAATAAAACAGGTTCTAAGGATAATGTAACAATTACAGTGAAGGATAGAATTGTATATATGGATTATAGTGTATATACAATTAGTATAAAAAATGATAGACAGTCTACAGTGCTTTTAGATTCTAGGAAAAAAACGGATACTACATATATTGTGGATGAGAATAATGTTAAATTTGAATCTTTATTGTATGAAAATAGAGATGAAGATTTAAAAGTTGCATCAGGTGAGACAAAACAATTACAAATTAAGTTTAGTGATTCTTATCGCGAAAAAATAGGAATTAAGCAAATGGTTTTTGAAGATGTTTATTTAGATGATGATTTTGTTTATTTTGGTAGTAATAATGAAAAAATAGAAGTAAATCTTAAGGAATAATAGTTGTGCAAAGTGAGGTGAGGTAATTGGCAGAAAATGATAATAATAAAAATAATTTTACAGGAAAAATAAAAGGTAAAACTAAAGGTAAAATAAAGGCTAAAATGGCTGCATGGTTTACTAAAACTTTTATTATTTTTGTAATGAAGGTTTTACCAATATTTTTATTGGTGTGTATGGTTCATACGGCTTTTAGCTGGATTGCAGATTTAGTTGAAAGTGTTAAAAATCCGGCTGACATTTATGAAATTATGGGAATAGATAATATATCGGATCTTATCTGTGTTGCTGGTAATGCTGATGATGGCTATTATTTGGCATATAAGCAAGGTATTGATGAGAAATTAGATGAGGTTGTTAAAAGATATAATAAAGGTAGTCGTCAGTATGTGAAAAAAGATGTTATTAAGAAGATGCTTGATGCAGAGTTGTATACTCAATATCCTAATTTGGGTGGTAAGATTGGTAAAGAGGCAGATGTTAAAATAGGAGAGTCTTCTAATGCTGCTTCAGGTGGTTCTGATTTTAGTGGCACTTTGTATTGGCCAACAGATGGAACAGAAATAACTTCTTATTTTGGTCCAAGAGAGGCACCTACTGCTGGAGCATCAACGAATCATGGCGCTATAGATATAGGTGTTAGTACAGGAACAAATGTGTATGCTTGCTTGGATGGTACAGTTACTATTGCACAGTATTCTGATAGTGCTGGTAATTATATAGAAATTGATCATGGTAATGGATATGTTACTAAATATATGCATAATAGTCAATTAAAGGTTTCTGTTGGTGATAAAGTAACAGCTGGACAAGTTATTGCTTTATCTGGAAGTACAGGATATTCAACTGGACCACATGTTCATTTTCAAATTGAAAAGGATGGGGAAAAGGTTGATCCTTTGACTTTTAAATATAATAATGGAATGGGTACTAGTTCATCTTCTAGTGATAGCTCTTCTACTACTTCTACTGGTACAACTACTTCTTCTGCTAATAAAGTTACAAGTTTAGACGGATTTTTGTTTATTGGTGATTCTATTACAGATGGTATGAAATCAGAGGCTAATGTAGTTGATTCTACTTGTACTGTTAGAGCTGTTGTGGGCGTTGGTTCTAAGTATTGGCTAGATCACTATAGTGAGATTTCATCTGTTAGTGATGTTAAAGGTATAAATATTATGCTTGGTACAAATGATTATGATTATGGTATAAGTTATATGAAACAGCTTTTGGAAAAATTACATGGTACATTTTCTAATGTTACTATTTATGTTGATAATTTATTACCAGATAAGGATTCAAATACTTCAGAATTTAAAAGTTATGTTTCGCAATTGAAAGAATTTTGTACCTCTAATTCTTCTTATATAAAATTTATAGATCCTACAAGTGGAGTTGAAATAGGTTCAGATGGTACTCATCCTACAATAAATGGTTATAAAACTTTGTGGAATAATATAAAGAGTGCGATATTAAATGGTGGTGGCTCTTCATCATCTTCAGTAGCACCTCTTATAATAGCAAAAGATACTGGTGAAGGACAAGATGGTTTTCAAGGGGCAATACGTATAAGAAGAGTTACACCTAATAAAACAATAGGTGCACTTACAAATGTAGGTACTGGTGCAACTCAAACTACTACGGTTGTGACAGGAGGATTAGGGACAAAAGAAGATATACCAGAAAGTGTTAAAAAGCAAATGGAAGGAATTTCAATGCAACATTTTTCTGGTGTGGATTATAGTGACTTGTCATATTTGACAATACCTTATTTTGATTTTAATGGTAGTGTTCAACAGGGACATATGATTGTTAATAAAAAATTAGCTGATGAAGTTTTACTTATTTTCCAGGAATTATACAAGATTAAGTATCCTATTGAAAAAATGGAATTAATAGATAATTTTTCAGGTAGTAAGAAGTTAACAGGTGATGCGTTGGATTATGCTTCAATAGAAGCTAATAATACATCAGCATTTAATGATAGAAAAGTTGTTACTAATGATGGTGTGCAAAATACAGTATCTAAGCATGCTTTAGGACAGGCTATAGATATAAATCCACAAATAAATCCTTATATAAATCCAGATGGTTCATTTAGCCATGATAATGCTAAAAAATATGTAAAAGAGAGAAAGAGCCAGGAGGGTTGGTCAGATACAGAAAAGGCAGCTTGTATTACACCAGATTCTGAGATTTATAAAATATTTACTAAATATGGTTGGACATGGTTAGGAAATTCTAGTTATACGGGTGATACACAGCATTTTGAGAAAGCAGATTTAACAAATGTAAAGACTATAGAGAATCGAGAAGATGTGGCAGGTACATCTTCTAGTACAACAAATACAACAGATAGTAATAATACTAAAAAAGATGGTGATAATTCAAATACAAATAATAGTAATAATTCAAGTGCTTCATCATCAAATACAAGTAAACAAAGTGAAGTGGAAGAATATTTAAAGAGTGCTGCTTCTGGAACATGGAGTGTTTATGCTAAAGATTTGACAAGTAATAGTGATATTGCTTCTGTAAATGCAGATGCTAAGATGCAATCAGCTAGTGTTATTAAATTGTTTATTATGGCTACTGCTTATGATGAAATGGCTAAAGGAAATATGGTTCCTACAGAAGTTAGTTCAGATATAAAATTAATGATTACACAAAGTGATAATGATGCTACTAATAGAATGATTGATAGATTAGGATTTGATAAAATAAATAGTTATATAAAAAGTAATGGATATTCAAATACTGTATTAAGTAGAAAGATGCTTGCTAGTACTGCTAATGGAGATAATTATACTTCTTCTAAAGATGCAGCAAAGATATTAGAAAATATTTATAATCATAAATGTGTAAGTTATGAAGCTTCTGAACAAATGATGACTTATTTAAAAGCACAAGAAAGGACGGGGAAAATCCCGGCTGGTGTGCCAAGTGGGGTACAAACAGCTAATAAAACAGGTGAGTTAGATACTGTGGAAAATGATGCGGCAATTGTTTTTAAAGATAATACTCCTTATGTTTTGGTTGTAATGTCTTCTGGATTATCTGATACAGCAAAGGCAAGACAAAATATTGTTGATATTTCTAAAATAGTTTATGGAGATGGTGCTTCAGTGGGTGGAAATAGTGCTACAGTAGGTTCTGTTACAACAGCTATAAATTCTAAAATTTATGATTTAAAATATATACCAGAATCAGATTTTGATAAACTTGTGTCAGATAATGATACTAAGGCTTTGGAATATTTTACATTAGATGGTGAGTGGAAATTAATTACTGCTAAATGGAGTTATTCAAGTGATGAGGGTGTAACTATTTCTAAAAATTCTCCTATTAATTATAGGTCTACTGTTGATAAATATACTACACCTTTTGAATATTTGATGGATTATTATATTGATGTTAAAAATAGAGATTTTATGTTTGATTTTACAGATCTTGTGCTAAAAAGTGAGTTGATTTTGGCTGTTGAAGACAATGTTACTACAACGCAAACAACAACTCAGTCCAGTATATCTTATGCAGATGGAACTTCAGAAGGAGGTACATCAGAAGTTAAATTGACAGAATTTGTTTCAGATACAATGGAATTAACTTATGTTGATACGTGGTTCGTTAAGTTTACGAAAGAATCAAGCTACTCTGCTGCATCATTTAATTCTACACAGGGGGCTTTAACAGGAACTCCAGGAGAATTAGTAGGAAATTATAAAACTACAGCATATTGTTATGTTTGTAATGATGATAATGGAAATTTTGGAACTACTGTTACTGCATCTGGAGCTCAAGCAACACCTAATAGAACTGTTGCTATTCATGATAGTGGTGATCCGTATGGATTAAAATTAGGAGATCAAATTATGATAGAAGGTGATCCAACAGTATATGTTGTTGAGGATACTGGACCTGGACAGCCTGGAGCGTGGATAGATATATATGTAGAAGCACCTACTGATGAAAATGGACAAAAATATTGTGCATGTATTACCTCACCAGTTGGTGATAGAAATGTTAATGTATATTGGGCTCAAGATGTAAAGGCGGCAACGGAATCAAATTCTACAGATGATGATGATAATAGTAAAGCACTTATAAATACAGTTGCTAGTGTTAAAGGAACAGTTACAGAAAATATTTCAGTATCTACAAATTCATCATCAGGACCTTCAAAAATGGTTTTGGATAAAAAAACTCATGGTTACTATTATGTTAGTTCTACAAAAATAGATACAATAACGACTCATAGTATAGCTATAAAATATGATACAGGTGAGTCAGAAATTAAAGGTAATGAAAATAAATTTATTAAATTATTTAAAGATAATAAAGAGGCTAAAAGTGATTTGAAACCTAAATGGTTGATTACTACTGTAGAAAAAGGTGAAAAGACAGCAAGATTTACAGATTTGACTAAGTATTTACTATATAAGCTAACAGGTGAGAGTTTTGGCGTTACAGAATTTGATTTTAGTATTTATGAGCCAGGTTCTTTTAGTTCAATGAGTAGAGGCGGAGGATATGATCAGTTTATTAGATGGTTGCATGCATGGGAAGGTATGAGTGGCTCACTTAGTGCGGATGGTACAAAATATATAATTGGTGATGATGGTTATGGAAATATAACTGTAGGATATGGTGTTGATATTTTTAATGGAGGTTTTGCTGAAAGATTTGCTGCGGCGGGATACCCTACAAGTGTTGGTTCTGAAGTTGATAAGGAATTTGTTGATAATTTAGAGAAAGAAGAGATAAACGAAAATTTACAAATAGTTGAATCTAAGTGTGGAGGTTTAAATTTAACACAATATCAAAAATATGCGTTAGTAAGTAGAATATATAATTGTGGAGGTAGTGGAGCTTTTTCTAATAGAAATGGAAAAGATTTTGTTTCAGCTTTTACTTCATATTGGAATCAAGATAAAGATTTGGAATATAAAGTTCCTGCTAATGATGGAATGTTTTCGCATCCGCTTTATACTAATTATATGTGTTTACCAAATACTGCTAAGGTTGGAAATTCATCAGTATATTCACCAGGCTTGGTTGCTAGAAGAAAGGCTGAGTGGCTTTTATTTAAAACAGGTTATTATGATAGAATTGATGAGTTCTATGAAGACGGAGGTAATATTGTGAATGCAGCTGCAATTGTACATGATTTTATTTCAAGTAATGGATATCATTATAGTCTAGGAGATGACTTGCCAGGAACTGTTAATGATGTGAAAAATGCTAGAGCGGTTTGTTGTGCGACTTTTGTTTCTTGGACATTGTATGAAGCAGGATATGACTGGATGGTAGATTGCACAGGTATAAATAGTTGTGCTACATTATTACCATTTTTAGAAGCACATGGTGGAACAAAAATTATGAATCCTACAATGGATATGTTGCAACCAGGAGATATATTATTTTACGGTAGTGGTGGTTCATCACATACAGATATATATATAGGTGATGGATTGTGGTATAATTGTGGTAGTAATGATACAGTGCAAAGAAAGGACCCATATTCAAAAGCGATAAGAGCAGATGTGTATTGTGTAATACGATTTGATAGTTAAGGAGTGAAGAATGGAAAGTAAATTGAGAATATTGAAAAAAATTATAATAATAATGATTGTTGTTATTTGTGTATTATCTATGGTTTATTTTTTGATAATAAAAAAATTAGACCAAAACGTAAATGATTTTGCTAATAATACTCCAACTGATACAACACCAATAGAATTACAAAAAGATATTCAAGAAGTTAAAACTAGAGATATGTATTATGTTATGAAAGATATTACAAAGAGGTATTTTGAATATATTAAAGAATATAATGAAGATTCGTATTATTCAAAAATAGAAGGAACTGTTAATTATACTGAGGAAGATAAAAAAGCACAATATGAAATTTTATATAAATTTCTTGAT
>OHWC01001013.1_pt1 | contig 13190 bp, 4 predicted proteins | sample 1579541 | NCBI WGS metagenome assembly OHWC01 (sample SAMEA3882551, study PRJEB24775) | human gut metagenome | biome: human-associated habitat; feature: intestine environment; material: feces | place: Netherlands | collected 2009/2010
TGACCGTATCCCATTCATCTCCCTCAAGAAAATCTCCTGCATAATGCCAGATTTCCCCAATGATCAGCAGCTCCTTTTTTACTGCCTTAACAGCCTTTCTAAAGCGCTTCCAGAAGAAATGACTGATTTCGTCACCTACATCCATTCTCCATCCATCGATATCGCATTCCTTAATCCAATAACATGCAACATCTGTAACGAATTTTTCCACCTCCGGATTTTTCAGATTTAACTTTGGCATTCCATCATAATAACCAAAACATTTGAAGTTAGGAGTTTCTCCTTTTTCACCCTTCAGTGGAAATCTCTCGATAAAATACCAGTCCAGATATCTAGATTTTTCTTCTTTTTCTATAATATCCTTAAATGCAAAAAAATCTCTTCCTGTATGGTTGAATACCGCATCCATCACTACTTTCATTCCACACTCATGCGCTTTTTGCACCAGCTCCTTAAGATCCTCTGTTGTTCCGAAGGAAGGATCAATCTGATAATAATCAGTGGTATCATATTTATGGCTGGAATCCGATTTAAAAATAGGTGTTAAATACATAACATCTATTCCCAGCTTCTGAATATGATCCAAATGATCCATAATTCCTCTGAGATCACCATGCAGATTATCCTTAGATGTGATGGGTGCTTTATACCACAGTTCCTTGTCTATTGGCTGTGATGCTGCAAAGCGAGATGGAAAAATCTGATACACGACCTTGTTTGCTGCCCACTCCGGCACCTCAAACATTTCTTCCTCACGAAGGTTTTGCGGACAGTCGAACATTCTGTCCCTGTTTGTAATGCATTCCCTGCTAAACTCATAGTTGCCGTAATATACCTTTTCTCCCTGCATATCCGTAAATTCAAAATAATAGCGGAGACATATCAAATGCATCTGAAGCTGTGCCTCATAATAGTCATGAAACTGTGATGTGGCAACCTTCTTCATCGGAATCCTCTTTCGCGTATCCTTCCATTCCAATGGTATGTACTTGTCCTCATAATGGAGAATGATCTCTTTTATATCATCTTTTTTTACCTGCACACGTATCACGAATAAATCCTTATCGATTGCATAGCAGAATCTTTTATCCATATCATGAAGAATTGCCGAATATTCCATATTTTTTCCTTTCTATCGCTCGAAAAAAGCGTTTTTTCCTTCTTGATTATAATTCCTTTTTATTATGCTGCACAAGTCACAAAACGATAAAAAGGTCACCGTTTCTGCCTGTTCTGTTGGGGCAACGGAGCTGTAATAGATTTTTTCTTCTTCAACTGTAAAAGGTGGGCGCTTACGCTCCCACCTTCACACTTTTATTCAATTACTATGTCAGATACTTATTCTTCTGAACCACTCTTTTTCCTTACATAGAATATGGCTCCAATAACAATCAGCATAATACAGATACGCCCTGATTCTTTCTCATCTTGTCTATATAATTATATTCTGTATCTCCCTCACAGAATACTGCAAACCTCTTCTGGAGGACTCTTGTTTTTCTACTCAAATGCCGTACCTCCCAATATTCCCTTCATATAAAACTCATATATCTTAGTGTTTTCATACCTCACTTCCGGAAAATCTGCTAGAGAATACAATTCTGATGTCAATTCATCTTTACTTTTTGTAATGAAATAAATCTGCTCTTTCATGTATGTCTTCAAATTTAGGTGTAATACATTATGTGTAGAAAATACAAACTGCCCTCTGTGCTCCATACCGTTAATATACGCAATAACACGGTCTGACAAGATTGGATTAAGAACCCGGTCCATCTCATCTGCAAATACCACTTTATTTTCATATACCACGCGAAATATCTGTACAGCCCATGCAAAAAATTCTCTGACACCGGTTGAATCCTGTGATAATTCTCTCTTAAACTGCTTTCCCTGTGCATTCTTACGAATTACCAGAGTTTTAGAATAAGGCTTCTCATCATCCACTTCAATTCCGCAAATGCTGTAATCTACCATCTTAAAAATTTCTACATATCTTGGATCTTTCATAATTTCAAGATCCCGTTCCTGCCTGACAATGCTGTCTATATTGTCAGAGGGGATATTACCCGGATATAGGACATTTAACATCCATTCAACAGTTGCTGACGCATCCTTATTTCCGAGAAGAGCCAGTTTAACTACAAATAATCCGTTACTATTATTGCTATTCTTAAGAGCAGCTGTCACTTCCCTGGCTGTTCCTCTTTGTAATGTATATATGTTCTCCTGATCCCGTAAAATATCAAACACTACATGCTCAGCTGATTTCCGCTGGCTGCTTCTGATAAGTTTTTCGCTATAGATTCCTTTTGTATCAACAATAGTTTCATACTCATAAATATAATGATTCCCCGCTAAGAATACTACATTAAATTTCTGTTTGGGATTATTACACTCCATCAAAGTATCTGCGTTAATATATGAATTAACAGACTGCACTTTCATGTTTGTATCAAACAATGATTTCAGATATTTTAATCCATTTATAAAGTTGGACTTACCACCTGCGTTCTCACCTACGATAACTGCCGTTTTCAGCAGGTCATATCCTGTTTCTGTTGTAGTATAGTTATCCGGAAAGCGCTTCTTTACTTTCCCGCCTGGTGCTTCTAATGAAAACTCACACTCTTCCTTGAACGAACAAAAATTGTCAAACATATATCTTATGAGCATACTTCCACCGCCTTTCAATAATCATTATATACTAAAAAGAGCCAATGTAAACCAGTTTTTCGTTTTACATCGGCTCTTTTTATAGATATCATGTTAAAAAGTGAGCACCAAATATTAAATACATACTTTTAGCTGTTTTTTGTTAATTTTGCTCTTTCTATTAAATCGTGCAACTCCTATGAAATCATCATTATTTTTCCTCTGAACCACTCTTTTTCCTTACATAGAATACGGCTCCAAAAACAATCAGTATAATACAGATACCTATAATAATGATTATCGTATTATTCCATGCATATTTTGAAGTGCTGTCATCTGTCTTAGACGCAGGAATGGTTTCATCAGCTTTGTTGTCTGCCTGACCGTTATCACTCATAATCTTGGCATCAACAACAATCGTGTAATCTGATGCATGGGTAAATACAAGTTCCACATTTCCATCCGGATCAATCTGTCCGGCGCTGATAAATTCCAGTTCTCCGGTCTGTTCATTGTAGTAGAACAGGTTCGCATACAGTCCTGCATTCTTTGATTCCATGTTGACGGTCAATGTGGCTGTAAATCCAAACTCTCCGTCATAAGCAAGAGTCAAGTTCAAGGAAGAACGTTCCCCGGTCACGTTGTTGATCACATCCACAGGAATGGATTTTCCTGCGTCGGCTCCGACTGTCACATCAAAATCAATATCTCCAGCTGCATCAGTAATATCCTTTCCAAAAATCTTCCAGGAAAGACCATTTCCCATATCCAGAACAAGTGTTGTATCCTTGCCCTTGATACTGTCAATTACATCCTTCGGTACTACAGTCGTTCCGTTCATGGCAACTGTTACCGTATCGCCTGACTTAGCTTCTTCAAGCTGTGGCTTGATAACATCCCAGCCTTCCTTGCCGCTGTCGTCCTTGATGTATGGCTTAATTGAAGTGCCGTTGTCCTTACCATTATCCGTATCAGGCTGTGGCTTCTGATTCTGATTACCATTGTCTGTGCCAGTCTGCGGTTTCCGGTTCTGACTGCCATTATCCTTGCTGCTGTCATCGGACTTGATCTTAGCGATCGGCTGTGTGTAACTGTGTCCGCACTTGGAGCAGGTATAGGTCATGATGCCTTCCTCTGTTGTCGTTGCAGCCTTCGTCACCTTTGATACATAGCTGTGTCCTGTTGCCGGAATATTCTCCGTGTAGCTGTCTCCACAGGAACAGGTGTATGTCCTTACCCCTGCCTCTGTACAGGTTGCCTCCTTCGTAATGCTTCCCGTATAGTTGTGAGTGTGCTGTTCCTCCGGCAGCTTCGCAATGCTCTCTGTGTAGCTGCTGCTGCATCTGGTGCAGGTGTAGGTTCTGACTCCTTCCTCGGTTGTCGTCGGCTGCTTTGTTACGGTTGCTTTATAATCATGTCCCAATGCTGCCAGCTCTTTTCCGGTACTCATAAGTTTATCGCAGTCCGTACAATAGGTATCTCCTGCGTATCCGGTCTGCGTGCAGGTCGCTTCCCGCTGATTCCGTATTTCAGTGTGCGTGTGATCACATTCTCTTCTTGTAATCGTAATGCTTACACTTTCTGTCTCATAATTTCCCTTGTCAGCTCCTATATAAACCGCAGTCGCCGTCACAGCCACACCATCTGCAAGCACCGTGTCCTTATCTGCCTCCTGCCAGCTCCATCCTTCCTGAAGTGTAATATTGCCAACCTTCTTTGTGCTGTGTGCCGGTGTCATTGCAGCTTCCGGCATGTTTGGAGCTTTCGCTGCCTTATTGACCGTAACTGTTATTGTTCTAGTTACTGTATTGTAGTTGTTTGTGTCATCAGGTGTAAATACTGCCTGATAGCCTTTGTTGTTTACAGTCGGAATGATGTTCGTTCCTGTAAAGCTCCATGTTCCGGCAAGTGAATTGCCATCTACCCCTGTCACACTTCCGCCTGTTATATCTGAACTGGTAAGCGCAGCATCCGGATTGTATCCACGCTCTGCAACGGTTGGTACTGTTACAACTATCGGTGTTGCCTTGGCTACTGTGATGGCTGTTGTTCCGGTAAGTTCCGCGTAATGCGTACTGTCTGCCGGCTTGAATACCCAGCCCGCCTGTGTGGTTCCGGCTGCCGGTATCTCGTCCGGATTGCTCCATGAAAGAATACCTTTTATCATATCATCTGTACCGGCTTCCACAAAAACGGTATTTCCAAGTGTCAGCTTTGAAACCTTTTCCCCATAAGTCAGCGCATTGCTTCCATCTACGGATACGGTGTTTCCACGCTTAATCTCTACCGTCTTCTTATCTGTAATACTAATCGTCAGCGTGTATTCAACATTCTCATAGTTCTCCATCGAAGCTGTTACCGTGATAATTGCTGTCTTTCCAACCTTGGACGCATCTACCTGATTTACTTTATAGGTCAGATTTCCGGCTGTATCGACTGTTACCTCACTTAAAAGCTTCTCTGTATCTGTCTTTGCAACCGCATATGCTGTAGTTCCCCTATCCGTCGGAAGCTTTCCTGCAATATTCACACCGATTGCCTTACCGTCTGAACCGGAAGCATACGCATAGGTCTTATTTTCCGTGATGCTGGAAACGGTGAGTGGGCGTTTGGTAATATTTACCGTGGCGGAGCCGGAAGCATCCGCATAGCCGGACTGGGAAACCTTATAATACACGGTCTTTGCACCATTAGTGAAGTTAGTGTAGGTCAGGCTGTCCTGTGTGCAACTATCTGCGCTTGTGCCGTATTTTACGGTTGCGCCACTAGGCACGCCGGTGAGGGTGATCCCGTGCGGACTACCGTCATACACACCCTCATAAGCCGCAGCCGAAATACCGCTGAAGCTCTTCTGCGTGAGTTTGACCTTGATCTGCGCCGTCACAGGTGTGCCGGGCTGCTCCACCTCGTTAGCAATCGAAGTAAGATCTAATGTTCCGGTGAGCGTCTGCTCCTCCAGCGTATTCGGATTATAACCATTCCATGTGACGGGGATCTTATCAAATGTTTTGCCGTCCTCCGTGGTGATCGTCACGGTTTCGGGTAGTCCCAGCTCTTCCAGCGCCGTTCCGTAGGGCTTGTCCGTAATACCAGTCAGCGTATTGCAGTTCTTTACCGTACGCTTGACAACCGTTACGGTGTAGTCCTGAGTCAGCTCCTTGTAATTATTGGTATCTGTGGGAGTAAACACAATCGTGGTGGTCTTGCTGCCTGCGCTGTCCCAAGATTTAGCAGCACCTGCCTTGAAATCGAAGGTGCCTTCGCCGCTGCCGCCGGTGAGGGTTGCTTCACTGTTGACATAAACCGATGCAGAAAGCGTCGGCCATTCGGTCACCACCGGATTGGCCTTCTGAATGGTATACTCCACGCTGGCGGTGGCAGCCTTATTGCCCTCGCCTAGCATGATGCTGGCGGTGTACTCGCCCGCGTTGGTGGGGAGCGCGCCGTTTTCCAATTTCTCTGGACCATACATGCCCGTCTTTATGTAGCTGATGGTGATCTCACTCGCCGCCGGACCCTGCCAATCGCTGCTTGCAGTCACCGTGGCGGGTTTGCTTTCCCCGCTGTAGGTCAGCTCGGCGGGGGCCGCAATGGTCACGCTGCCGCCGTTTCCGTCGGTCAGATAGCAGCCCTCTGCCGTACACTTCGCGGTGATGGTCGCACCGCTGGCGCTGTACGTCCAGCTATGCTGATGCTGGGTCACGGTGAATGGCTCGCTGTAGCACTGGTAGCCGTTGTCGCACTGGACGAAAATGTGGTACTGATAGCTCTTGTCTACGGGCAGCCCGGAGATCGTGAGCGTCTTGCTCTTCTCGCCGGTATGCGTCGCAGTATTAACATTGCTGAATTTCGTGGTCCAGTCTTTCTCTGATTCGTCAAACAGCTCCCACCAGTAGTAGGTGACGCCCTCCGTTTCGGGCGCGGGCGCGATTACCGCAGTCAGCGTGATATTGCCGTCCGTCGCAAACGCCGAGTTTCCGGTGTAGTTCGTATCGCTATTCGGATAGATCTTTTCGACCGCGAAGGGGGCTTTTTCAACGGTGACTTTTGACGAGATTGAATTGGCGTTGGGGAGCCATTTGTCCTTCTTTGTGTCTTTGTAAGCGTACCCCTTCGCCAGCAGCGCGTAGGGCTTGACATAGCCGGTGTCGCTCGTGATCTCGCCGTAGCTGCCGCCGCTGAGGCTGGCGCTGCTGCCGTCGTCCTTTACAGCCACACGGCTGAAGGTGCCGTTGCTCAGCGAAAGCTTTCCGCCGTTCTGCGCCGTGACAATGGCAAGCTTCGTATTCCCGTCGTTGACGGTCAATTCCGCGTCTTTGCCGTCCACCGTCACATTGAAGTCTCCGTTGCTGCCCGTGACCGTCAAAGAAATGCCCTTGGCGATGAGGTTTACTCTCGTGACCGTTTTCCCGCCGGTCGCCAGCGTCACCGGCCCGTGGGTCAGCTCATAGGTGGTCGAATGCCCGTCGGCATAGCCATTCACATCCTGATACAGCGTGATGGTCTTTTCGCCGTCCGCCGCGTTCGCCGCCTCGATGGCAGTGGCAAAGGCCGCGTACCAGCTCGTCTTGTCGCCGACGGTCAGCGACGCCGCCATCTGCTTGCCGCAGATGCTGCAAGTGCCGTTGCCGTCCGTGCCGCCGTTGTGCGTATGCGACACGACCTTGACATTTTCCAGCGTATTCAATCTATCATTGGTCACAGCCTGATTATCACTTGCTCCGTAATACGCCGCGCCCTCCGCCAGCAGGTCGGCGAGTTTGCGGTCGCCGTTGGTTTTGATCATCGTAAATGTGCCGCCGGAAAGCTTGACTTTGGTGGTGTAAAAATCCGCGAAGACAAACGTGCCGCCGGAGATCGTCCCCGTGACATTGTAGTCAAACTCAACGCCGCCATATTTCTTTTCATTATTAAAGCTGCCGCCGCTGATGTTCGCGATGCTGCTGCCGTTGAATTTGACATTACCAGTGAAGGTACCGCCCTTGGCGTTCAGCGTGCCGTTCACCGTGACGGAGGCGTCGATGAATGTGACGCCCGCCTCCACCGTCGCCGTGCCGTTGATGGTCGCACCTTTATAGCTGCCGTTGGCAAAGGTCACATTCGCGTTTTCAGCGACCGTCACATTCTTGGCGGTGTGCGTTCCGCTCTCCAGCGTCAGCGTGCCGGTCAGCGTTATGGAGGTGCCGTAAGGCATATCCCGCAGCAGGGTCAGCGTCGGCTCGGTGCAGCCCTCATTGCTCCAGCCGTTCAAGGTCTGGATGGCCTCTACATAGCCGTTTTCCAGCGCACTGTCTTTCGTGAAGTAGGCAGTCTTGGTCGTGCCGTCAGCGGCCTTGGCGGTGATCTTCGTATACAGGTCCTTGTGGCACACAGAGCACACAGGGTTGCTGTCATCGGCGCACTGATGGACGCACTCCGTGAACTGCACCTTGTACGCTGTATAGCCGGTCAGTTCGGAGATTTTCTCCGTCTTGGGAACGATGCTCCATACACTGTCCTTTTCGCCGTACAGCTCGCACTTCGCATAGTCGGTTCCCAGCAGGTCGTTAACGGTGAGGCTCTTGCTCTTCGTGTTGTCCGTGATCTTGCCGATGGTGCAGGCGTTTGGATTGCCCTTCCACAGCTTCAGGCCGTAGCCCGTACTTGTGGAGCCATACGCAGCATTGCTTAAAACCAACTCGCCGATTTTGCCGCCAAAGCGCTCCAATGCGCCGCCGGCCTGCAGCTCCACGCGCGAAATCTCGCCGGTGTAGGAGTCGTCAACCGCCAGCGTTCCGTTGGACCCAACCGAAAACTTGACATTGAGCGCCTGCGTCCCGCCGCCCTTGCTAGAATCCTTGACCGTCAGAGTATTGGACTTGTTCCCGCCTCCGACATGAATGTATTTATTCTCGGTGCTGACAGTTTTGCCATTCAGATCCAGCGTCGCTGAGTAGTTCTCAGAAGAGCAATTTCCTGTGAGCGTCACATTCCGCAGCAGCGTCACGGTGCTGCCTCTGGCTGCATCAAACGCCTTCGTCAGCGTCTGATAATAGGCGCTATCGCCCACGCGCGCGTCGAATTGCGTATGGCACTTCTTGCAGGTGTAGCCGGTATCGTCCATCTCGTGCGTGCAGGGCACAAGATAGACCTTGCCGTCATCGCCCAGGCTGGTCACGCAGCCGGCGGCGTCCGCCTTGAAGTTCTCGGCGCTGAGCGTCACGCCGCTTGCCGGTTCGGCGATGGCCCCAAGATTTATGCCTTCACGCACGCCCACACGGATGACCGAATCCTCTCTCAATGCGCCTGATACAAGAATGGGCAGCTTCCAAGCTTCATTGGCGTAATAACCGGCCTTCACCGAGCCGGAAACAGTGAGCTTAGGAGCTGAGCTTTCCTTTCCGCCGTAGTAAACGTCATATTGAGAGTTGTCGGTAACGGTAGCATCGGTGAGGGTAATAGCGCCCTTTCCATAGATGCCGCCGCCCTCAAAGGTACTGTTGTTTCCGGTGATCGTCACATTCTCGACGGTTACCCCTCTCTCCGAATAAATGCCGCCCCCGTGGCCATAACTTGTATTCCCCGTGGCGGACGCCTTGTTGCCGGTGATCGTGGCGTTGGAGATCGAAACTGTGCCGGCGTTAAAGTGGATATAGATCCCGCCGCCGTTGCCGGCGATCGCCTTGTTGCCGGTGATGGCTCCGCCGTCCATGGTGAAGCTGCACTTCTCACCCACATATACGCCGCCGCCACCGCCGTCAGACGCACCCGCAGTGTTATCGGAAATGGTTCCGCCATGCATGGTGAATCTTGGCGGGTCGGTCTGATTCGTCGTGCCGACAAGGAACACACCGCCGCCGGAGCCGCTGCCTGCTTTATTACCGGTAATCTCTCCACCATACATGGTAAAGGACGAGCCGGTCTGATAGGCGCTGCCCTTTATACCGACCTGCACGCCGCCGGTGATCGTGCCGCTGTACAGTTCAAATTTGCCGCCGTTGACGGTCACTTCGCCTTGAACCCTGCCGCTGTCGGTGCAGTCGGTCAGCGTCAGCGTTGCGCCGCTGCCGATGGTGATTTTGCCGTTGATCGTCTGCCCGTTCAGGCAGAGGTTGACCTCGCCTTCTGGCACAGCCCAGCTCCCCGACACGGGCTGCGTCAGATAATAGCTGCCAGCAGTACCGGGCAGGGAATCGGCTGCCGTCCATGCTGTGCTGTTGTTATGGGTATGACCGTTGACCGTTGTACCGCTGTCCTTGCCGCAGACACAGTGGGTATGCTCGCCGGACTGTGCGTCCGCCAACAGCGCGGTCTGGCTGTTGAACCAGCCGAGCAGCGCCTCGAAGTCTGCGCCGGTGATCTGCGCCTGCTGCTCTGCGTTCAGTGCTTCATAAGCATCATACGCCGCCTGAATGTCGTCATAAGCTGCGTCCAGCTCGTCGGCGGTCATGCCGTCCAACTCACTCACGATGGGCAGCGCATCGATCATCGTCTGCACAGCGGATACCGCCGCGTCCGCATTGTTCCCGGCGTTTTCATCCTCGCCGCTCTCCGGCGTATCCTCCGCCGCTCGCACGGGTGCGGGCAGGAGCGTCAGACACAGCGCCAGCGCCATGAACATACTCAATACTCGTTTTTTCATAAGATTCTCCTTTAGGATATATGTATAAGGTTTATATTCAGCCCGTTCAAGCACAGGCACAGCTTTTATAGATCATCCGGAATGAGCCGCAGCTTTTTAGCGGCGGTCTTGGCTTCCGCCCGGCGCTTCACGTCCAGCTTGTCGAGAATGTGGCTGACGTGGGTCTTCACCGTGGGCAGCTTCACGTCCATGATCTGTGCAATCTCGGCGTTGGATTTGTCCGCACAGAGCAGATGGAGAATTTGCAGCTCCGTGGGTGTCAGCTCCTCGCCGGGGGCAAGGCTGGGTTCGAGGAAATGCGGGTAGAACGCCGCCTGCGTCCGCACCGCTGCCATCAGCCGCTTGCGCCATGCTTTGTCGCCGTCCCAGTCCAGCGCTTCCAGCAGCGGCAGCACCGCCGTGCCGTATACGCTGACGGTGCGGATGAATCGGTACTCCGCCGCCGCGTCCAGTGCCGCCGTCAATCGCTCGCGCCACCGCTCATCCTTCTTGCGGCGCAGGGCGATGGCAGTCAGGACATTCAGGTGAATGCCGTCGATGATGCGGGCGCAGTTTTGAATGTACGGCTCCATGGGTGAGAGCGTCAGCAAAGCAGCGTCCGGGCGGTTCTGCATAATTTCCACCATTGCCTGCGTGAGATACTGGTAGCGCCGCATGACGTTCAGGTGCGTGGGTTCGCAAGGGGCTTTTTCCCGATACCACACATCCGCCGCATCAAGGTCGCCGGTATGCATGTCAATACGGCAGAGCATGGCGTCCATATTGGGCAGAAAGCGTGTCAAACTGCGCTCGGCAAAGCATTCACGGAGTACCATGATGGTGCGCCGCGCGTCGGTGGGCTGCCCGTTTGCCAGCTGGCTGCGGGCCAGCAATCCGCTGACGGCGAACTCCATGTCCGACGTGCCGTGGTTGCGGACCTCGTTCATCTGCGGGAGAAGGGACAGCATCCGGCCGGCGACGTCCTCGCCCTTTTCAAACTTGCTCTCGGCAATGGCACAGTCGGCAAGACACACACTGTCCCGCCCCAGTACTGCCTCCACGGGGAGACGGAGGGTTTTGTAGAGCAGGTCGTCCTTTTTGCTCCATTCGGAAAAGTCCTTGCCGCCGTTCATGATGCTCGGCAGCGCGCTCGTGACGGAGAAGGACGGCAGCGCCACCTCTTTGTTCGTCAGCAGCCGGAACACGGCGGGGATGGTCTCCGTCAGACCCTTCACGCCCCGCTGGGGCAGGGAGATGTCCAGCCATGCAAGGCGGCCGCGCGCCTGCTTTCCGGCGGCGTCCTGCCTGCCGCAGTGTTCGACAAACTTTTGCAGTTCGCCATACCAGCGCTCCGAGCCTTCGTAATCCATGACCAGCGCGCAGAGCATGCTCATGCCCTGCATCAGAGAGGGGGATGCGAGAATTTCCGCCTCCGGCAGGCTGCGGTAGTATTTTTCCATCTCGGCATAGTGCCCCATGCCGGGGTGAAGTTCTGCATTACGCACCAGCAGCTCGGAAACCTTGGAATGGTCACCGCCGCTGGTGTAGCATTCCAGGGCGTGGGCGTAGTCCTCCTTCAGCTCATAGTACAGCCCGCCCCGGCTGATGAGCGCTTTGCGCTTTTCCTCGGTATACTCCCGTTCCATCTCCCAAAGGAGAAAAGCCCGGAAACCCGACCAGAAGTGGAAGCGCTGGCAGTCTTCGTAGCGCAGCATAGTAGTGTATCGAAGAATCCAGTCCAGCCGTTCGCCGGCACGGGGATCGCCGCTGACCATTCGCGCCATTTCCAGGTCAAAACTTTCAAAGGGGGCCAGCTCCAACAGGAAGCGCCGCACCGGCAGATCAAAGCGCCGGTAGATAGCGGTCTCAAAGTAGAGGAACACCTCGTGGTACACCCGTGCCACCAGCTCCGGCGTCCACGGCTTGTCCGGGGACATGCACCGCGCCGTGATGGCCACACCCAGCGGATAGCCCACGGATTCTTTCAAAATTCCATCGATCTCGCTATCTGTTACATTTACTCCCGAAAGCTGAAACAGCCGCCGCACATCGCCCGCGTCAAAAAGCAGGTCATCGGCCTCCAGCACCGTCATCAGCCCCGTGTACTGAAACGCCGTCAGGCAGCCGGGCGGCACACCGCGCGAGAGCAGCACGAAATGGCGCTCCGGACTTGAGCGGATCAGTTCGCAAAGAGCCTGCTGCCCGGCTTCCTCCTGCATGAACTGAAGATCGTCAATCAGCAGAATGTCCCAATCCTGCGCTGACGGTGGGATTGCGCAGTCTGGGTCTGCCGCACTTTGCCCCAGCACGTTCCGACCGCGCAGCAGTGCGTCCGCCAGTACTGTCTTTCCAAAGCCGCAGGGTGCGCTGAAAAAAAGGACTCTGCCATGCGCCATGAAGCTGTCAAACCGTTTCTGAACGGAGGTCTTTATGATAATATTTTTGGTCATTTCTTCCCTCCCTTTGATACAGAGCGAGATTGCCATAAGTCTTTCGTAACCTGTCTCGAATTATATTATACGTGTTTGTTTCGGAATGTAAATCATCCCAAAGGATGAGACACTCTGCATAGCAAACTGCTATGCAGATCATTTTTGTTTGATTTTGATAGCATAGATGCAAATAAGCAGCCACACACCGAAGTGCGTGACTGCTATGTAAAAAGTTCGGAAAGGATTTTTGCAATCTGACACAGTTTCCTGGCCCTGAATCTCCATCAACATAAAAATATCTCCATCATTTCAAAAGAGAATGACGGAGATATTTCGCCTTGTTTATTCTTGTAGCAACCAATCGGCTATATCATGGATTTCGATTCCTTCATAACTATATTTTGGATGTTTGGTTCTGGCAATAATCATTTTCGGATAAGCATCTCGGATCTGAAGCAGAGGAGAGCATTCTCTCTCAAATGTTTCCTGCCCGGAAATGTTGT
>OHWC01001021.1_pt1 | contig 13103 bp, 10 predicted proteins | sample 1579541 | NCBI WGS metagenome assembly OHWC01 (sample SAMEA3882551, study PRJEB24775) | human gut metagenome | biome: human-associated habitat; feature: intestine environment; material: feces | place: Netherlands | collected 2009/2010
AAAAACAAATGCCGCCTTCGGCGTCGCTTGTTTTTCTTTCGTGCTCATTATATCACATCTTACCTTTCAGGTAAAACAATAGAATCCATGCTCTGCAAACATGCAATTGTCATGGACGATAGAATGTGCGCGGAGCATTTTTATCGTATGGAAACGAAGTTTCCTATACGATAAAAAAACTGCCACCCGGCAGTTTCCCGTCAGATGGCAGTTTTCTATCGGCACTGTTTTCACAGCAGACCGAAAATGTTCCATTATTTCACTTCGTTCATCGCTTTTACAGGTTCAAAGCTGTCCTTCGCGGAAATTATTCTCCGTCGTAAGGAACAACGCTGCCCTTATAATTCTCGTTGATGAAGTCTTTGATCTCATCAGATTTCAGAATCTTTACCAGTGCCTGTACACCTTCGTTGTTCTCGTTGCCTTCCTTAACTGCAACCACGTTTACATACTGCTGGATTGCTTCGGAATCAGCAGACTCCAGAGCAACTGCATCTGCACTGGTCAGTCCAGCCTCCATAGCGTAGTTGCCGTTGATAACACCGAAGTCAACATCTTCCAGAGTACGGGCTACCTGCTCCGCTGCAAGAGGAACGATCTTGATGTTGTGAGGATTTTCAACGATGTCATTCTCTGTTGCGGTGATACCAGCTTCGGGATCCAGCTTGATCAGACCCTCTGCCTCCAGTAACAGCAGTGCTCTTGCACAGTTTGTTGTATCGTTGGGAACTGCGATTTCAGCGCCGTCTGTGATTGCAGCGAGGTCGCTCTGCTTGCCGGGATACAGACCAAGAGGCTCGTAATGGATCTTGCCTGCGATCGCAAGGTGCGTTCCTTTTTCTTCATTATAGCTATTTAAGTAATTCACGTGCTGGAAGTAGTTTGCATCTACATCGCCGCTCTCCACTACTTCGTTAGGCTGTACGTAATCGGTAAATTCTACGATTTCCAGATCCCAGCCTTCTGCAGCCATCAGATCTTTTGCTGCTTCCAGGATTTCTGCATGAGGAACAGGAGTTGCTGCTACCGTAATGGTACCTTTGGATTCCACTTCTGCTGCAGTCTCGGTGCTTTCTGCCTCGGTAGATTCTGCTTCTGCAGCTTCGGTGCTTTCAACAGCTGCTACAGTGCTCTCTGCTTCTGCAGCAGTATCTGTGCTGCTGCCGCAGCCTGCCAGCAGACCTGCGCTCAGTGCCAGTGTGCATGCCAGTGCCAGTACTTTTCTTTTCATAATATTCTCCTCTCTCGGCCGGATTTTCTGGTATCCGGAACCACTCTATGACTAAACAGAATATCCTGCCCCTCAATGGGTCAGTCTTCTGTCCAGTTTCTTGGATAAACGGCTGCCGACAATCTGAATGATCTGCATCAGAATAACAAGCAGTACAACCGTCGCCAGAAGGATTTTGGTATCCCATCTGGAATAGCCGTAACGGATCGCCACATCCCCTAAGCCGCCGCCGCCGATGGCACCGGACATTGCAGTATAGCCAAGCACAGTCCCCAGTGCAATCGTGGAACCGACGATCAGAGAAACTCTCGCCTCTCCGATCAGCACCTTAAAAACGATCTGCCAGATACTTGCACCCATACTCTGAGCCGCCTCAATCACACCCTTGTCCACCTCAAGAAGAGAAGACTCCACCAGACGGGCAATAAACGGTGCTGCTGCCAGTGTCAGTGAAATGATCGTTGCATTTGCGCCATAGGATTTGCCTGTCACCAGACGTGCCAGCGGCGTTGCAAGCAGCATCAGAATCAGGAACGGAATGGATCTCGTAATATTTACGATAAAATCCAGGATCTTATACAGCACAGCCTTAGGTTTCAAGCCGCCCGGTGCGCATACAACCAGTAAAATTCCGATCGGGAGACCGATCACATATGCCATCAGGGTAGAGGCCAGCGTCATATAGACGGATGTGCCGGTAGCCTCGATCAGCATGCTAATTTCCTTGCTACTCAACATAATCCTTCAACTCCTCTACTGTAAGATTTTTTTCTCTCAGATACGCAATCATCTTGTCTGCAGTCTGATTTTCCTCCGGAAGCTGCAGAATCATCTGACCGGTTGCAATTCCGCCGATATCCTGGGTATCCGCCATCAGAATATTGACGCTCGCCCTGCATTCCAGAACCATGTTCGCAATCACAGGTTCGAAAGAAGAGTTCTTCGTAAATACGATGCGGATGCAGCGGCGGCTCTTCATAATCGCCACCTTCTGATCCCCCTGAAATACCAGCTTCTTTGCAGCTCTGGACTTGGGGCTTGCAAAAACATCTGCCACTGTACCATTTTCTGCCAGCTCTCCTGCATCAATGATTGCCACATGGGTACAGATTTCCTGAACAACTTCCATGGAGTGTGTTATGATCACAATCGTAATGCCGTATTTTTCGTTAATATCCTTTAACAAAGCCAGAATTGACTTTGTCGTAGTAGGATCCAGGGCACTGGTCGCTTCATCACACAGCAGGATCGTCGGGTTCATTGCCAGCGCCCTTGCGATCGCTACTCGCTGCTTCTGTCCGCCGGACAGCTGTGCCGGATATGCTTTCTCTTTGTCGGAAAGCTCTACTACCTTTAAAAATTCCCTTGCCTTTTCCCGGGCTGTCTTTTTATCCACGCCCGCAATTTCCATCGGGAAGCATACATTATCCAGAACCGTCCGCTGCATCAGCAGATTAAAATTCTGAAAGATCATTGCAACATGCTTGCGCAGCTGTCGCAGCTGTTTTGCATCCAGGGTAGAAAGATCCTGTCCCTCCACATAAACAGTACCCTCTGTGGGCCGTTCCAGAAAGTTTAAGCATCGTACCAGCGTGCTTTTACCTGCGCCGGACATACCGATGATGCCGTAAATATCACCCTTTGCAATGTCAAGACTGACATTTTTCAGTGCTTCCACCTTATTGTCTTTGACAGAAAACGTCTTACTGACGCCTGCAATCCGTATCATTGGTTCCACTTTTATCACTCTGCCTTCCCAGCATCCTCTCAGATGCCTGGTTTTTCAGGATTAGGTTCGGATTTCCGAACCATCACACATCAGCTTTTATCATATCACAAATCGTTTGGTTCTGTAAATATCCGATGCTGCCGAAACTGTGCATATATGCGCCGTTTCTTTAAACCTATTTGTTTGCTATGTTTATGTGTATAATAATCAGTCTCTCCTGTTTTGTCAACTATAAATTGCGATTTTTGTTACAGTTCACTCGTACCCTTCTGCGTTCCGATTCCGTGCTTGCACGAAAATCGGAACGCAGAAGGGTACGAAGGGAGCGCCATTTTATGAGCAAAAAGAGCTGCAAAGCAGCGGAAAGCATCGAAGATGCGCTTTTGTGAATGGCGCATGTGAACAGTAACAATTTTTACGGCTTTCTCACGTACCCAGCACCACCGCCATCGTACCGATCAGGATGCAAAGATCCGCCAGATTGAATACCACGCGATCGATCGCTGCGATTCCTGTTTTCAGGCTGACATAATCCACGACATATTCCCGCATCACGCGGTCGTAGGTATTAGAAAAAGCGCCGCCCAGTAAAAGCGATAACCCGGCCTTCAAAAGCTTTTTTCCACGCATTCCAAGCGTCAGCACAAACACCACCAGCACTGCCACCGTCAGAAGAACGGACAGCAATGTCACCAGCTTTCGTTTTTGTTCTCCGAAATTTAAAAATGCGCCCTTGTTGTGATAGCGCCGCAGAATCGCCTTTCCATCTAAAATTTCCTTCGGCGTATCCAGCACGTCGTATTCTTCTACGCAATTTTTCATTCCCTCATCAATCAGGAAGGATGCTGCAGCGATTCCTGCAAATTTGTAGTTATTCCGGATAATTTCCTGCAATTTCATCAAATGTCCTCCTCATGTCCAGTTGTCCGTAGCCCCATCTTCTGCTCGGGTATTCTTCCTGTGTCTGTTCCCGCGCACCGCGACTTAAAAACGTCTGGATTCCCCTTCCGGAAATCCTCGAGTAATTGTTCTCCGCAACGCACCACTGCATCAGCTGCGCACAGGCTCCTGCCGTAAGTGCAGCCGCCATAGAGCTGCCGCTGTAGGGGCCGTTTACCGTGCTGATCTCCACGCCCGGCGCCGCCAGATCCGGCTTGATCTCCCCGGTTCTGCCAAAGCCCCTGCCGCTGCGGTAATAAAAGCTTCCGTTTTCACTATTATAAAAAGTGACCGTCACCGCATCTGTCGTATAGGAGGGAACTGTGAGCGTCACATCCGGGTCTGGAACCAGAAAAAACAGCTCGCCGCTTCGAAACTGCTGCGGTGCAAGCCAAATATCAAAAATACTTTCCGGAAATACCCGTGCTCCACGGATTAAAAATGTCCAGACGCCAGGAGACGGTGCTGTAAAGCGGATCAGCATCAACTGATCTCCGGTATTGCGTTCGTTTGCAGTATCTGTAATCTGTATCCGCGTCTTTTCATAGACAAACGTGTATTCCACTGTGCTGCCCAGACCAAATTCCACCTCCGGCAGCTGCTCCCCGCCGGGTGATCGAACCGCAAGTCGAAACACTGACGGCTTACTTCCCCATAGCTCCGCCGTAAATCCTGTGACGCCTTCTCCGACCCGAAGCTCCACCTGCTGCTGATTTTCGGTCAGTCTCCCCCGAAAATGGCCCGCCGTGTTTCCTTCATTTCCACCCCCGATCACCACCGCCTGTGAAACGCTGCGCGCGATCCTCTGCAAATACTCCGAAAACAACGAAACGCCGCTGTGGCTTCCAAAGGACGTCCCCAGCCCCAGGCAGATCACAATCGGACGGTACAGCGGGATCACAAACTGTTGCACATATTTCACAGCGAGCAGAATATCGTCTGTGCTGTATGCCGGTTCTTTGTCCGCGATCCGATAATAATCCCGGAGATATTGTTTTGCCGGGCGAAGCTTGACTGCTACAATCTCGCAATCCGGCGCTGCACCGGTAAACAGGCTGCCCTCTTCCAGACGGCTTCCCGCTGCGACGCTCGCCACTGCGGTTCCATGTCCAATTTCATCTTTTTCCGGCACCAGGCTGTGCGGATCTTCCAGCTCCAACGCCCGGTCGATCTGCTCCCGGACGTATTCCGTTCCATATAAAAAACCCTCCGGCGACTGTCCGCTCTGATCTGTCTGATCCCAAATCGCCAGAATCCTGCTGCTGCCATCAGAATAGCGAAATACCGGGTTTTCATAAGAAATCCCGGTATCGATAAACGCCATCACTACCCTGCGCCCCGTCAACTCCAACGGGGGCCGCTGCTGTGCCAGAATCCCGGAGCCTTCCAACGGTTCTGCCCGAAACGTCCGACTTCCCGCCGCTGGAAACGCACCGAGGCAAAACAGCTGTGGAAGGTAGCGATACAGGTAATTGACCGGAGAAAGCGGCAGCACCGCAGACCGATCCAGATAATAAATTCCCAGAGTTCCATCCACCTGCTGATAGCAGAAGGCTTCGTCCTCCTGATTTGCTTCCTCCGGCACATAGTCCAGCAAAATACTCATATAATCTTCAGAAAGAATTTTTTCCCGACAGTTCATCTGTCTCCTTTGGACACAAGATTTTCCCCCTGTGCCCTGCGGATTTTATATCAGCATATGCGCAGTATTGCTGATATGTTCCTGTAGTATTCCGTTGAACTCTCAGTTTTCGAATATTTTCTTCATGCAGTTCAAAGTTCAAGCTTCTTTCGTTTCCGCCGCTGCGATCTGTTTCATCTGATCCCGCTCTTCCAGCGAATAACCGTTACTGCGGATATCAATCAGCGGTCCACCGGTTCCCCGGATATAATCTCCGGTAATCGTCACGCGTCCGATATTGTCATCCTTCGGAATTTCATACATGATATCCAACATAAATTCTTCAATAATCGAACGAAGCGCACGAGCACCGGTATCTTTTTCTATCGCCTTGTCTGCAATCGCTTCCAGTGCATCGTCGGTGAACTCCAGCTTCACCTCGTCCAGCTCCAGAAGCTTCTGATACTGTTTCAAAATCGCGTTTTTCGGCTCTTTCAAAATCCGTACCAGCATATCCCTGTTCAAGCCCTCCAGCGTGCATATCACAGGGAGACGGCCCAAGAACTCCGGAATCATGCCGAATGTCCGCAGATCTTCCACTTTTACCATGGAAAGGATATCCTTTTCCTTATCCCAGCGATCCTTTAACTCCGCATCAAAGCCGATCGAGGTCTTTTTGCGCAGCCGCTGTTTGATAATCTCTTCCAGATCCGGGAACGCGCCGCCGCAGATAAAGAGAATATTTCTCGTATTGACTGTTGTGAGCGGAACCATCGCGTTTTTGCTGTTCGCACCGACCGGAACCTCCACGTCTGCTCCCTCCAACAGCTTCAGCATGCCCTGCTGCACCGATTCCCCGGAGACATCCCGGGAAGTCGTGTTGTGCTTGCGTGCGATTTTATCGATCTCATCGATAAAGATGATGCCCTGCTCCGCCTTATCCACATCGTTGTCCGCTGCAGCGAGAAGCTTGCTCACAACGCTTTCGATGTCGTCACCAATATACCCCGCCTCTGTCAGGGAGGTTGCATCCGCAATCGCCAGCGGAACGTCCAAAAGCTTCGCCAGCGTCTTTACCAGATAGGTCTTACCACTGCCGGTAGGTCCGATCATCAGGATATTGGACTTTTCGATTTCAATCTCATCCATTGTGCCGGTGGCAACCCTCTTATAATGGTTGTAAACCGCTACGGAAATGACTTTTTTGGCATATTCCTGACCGATCACATACTGATCAAGCTGCTCTTTAATCTTATGTGGTGCGGGAATGGACTTTAAATCGATCAACGGCTTTGTGCCGGTTCCTTTTTTCTTGATCTTCTGTTTCTGCGGCATCCCGTCGTTCATGAAATCCGCAAGATTGATGAAGCTGATGTTCGGGAATCCTCTTCTATTGCCCGAGGATTCGTCTGAGTCATTCTTAGAATCGTCATCCGCATCGGATGCCTCCAGAATGTCAGCGGCAGTGTTGTCGGATGCGTTGTTTCCATCCTGTGCGTCAGTTGTTTCTGCGTCGCTTTTTTCGTTTCCGCCGTCTGCAGATTTCTGTCCTGACGTTCCATTCGACTTTGTCGGATCTCCATACGGATTGAACGGATTATTCAACATGTTCATGAACATCGGATTATTCATCATCTGCTGATAATCAAACTGACTTACCGCATCCATCGTCTTGTGCATACAGTCGTCGCAGATACAGATGTTATTCGGCAGGTGGAACATTCTTCCCGCCTTGCTTTCCGGTCTGCGGCAAATATAACAAATATCTTCAAATTCTTTTTCATCCATAGTCGGTTACCTCATCTTCCGCTTTCTGCTATCAAAAGTATAATGCAGGATCGTTCCTGAGACAAGTAAACTTTCTCTAAACAACTGTCTCCTGTACAGAAATGGCTACTGTTCACACGCGCTATTCGCAAAACCGGGATGACTGCAGCTCTCGCCCAGCCATCCCGGTTCCGTTCTTTATCTCTGTTTGCTTTCCTGTGCAGCCTTGCTCGCCGCATTGATCTGGTCATAGGAAGAAAGCGTGACTGTCACGTTTTTCTGCTGATAACCGTTTGCTGAATTTACCATAATCGTAATTTCAACGCTCTCCCCAGCTTTATAATACTGCATCTGCTTCGTCAGCTCTTCCTGATTCTGAACGGTTACGCCGTCAAACGCCACCACAATGTTGCCGCGCACCAATCCGGCAGCTTCCGCACCGGTTCCGGAATAAACCTGCGCCACAAAAATTCCCTGCGGCATACTGAAGTTCTCGGACAAATCGCTCGTCACATTGATGCAGGAAATTCCAAGATATCCGCGCTCTTCCTCGGAATATTTTGTCCGCGTCTGGCGTTCCATCAGATCTTCAATAATCGGTCTTGCCGTCGAAATCGGAATCGCGTAACCCATTCCCTCGATTGACGAGCCGCCGATCTTATTGGAATTAATTCCAATCACCTCGCCCCGCATATTCAGCAGTGCTCCGCCGGAGTTACCGGGGTTGATCGCTGCATCCGTCTGAATCAGGGAAGTTCCTTCTTCGGAATTGCTGCTATCTATCTTACGGTTCAGTGCACTGATAACACCTGTCGTCACAGACTGTCCATAGCCCAGTGCATTACCGATCGCAATGGCCGGTTCACCGATTTTCAGGCTGTCCGAATCTCCCATCCTTGCAATGCAGATTTCCTGTTTTGTGCTGTTCGCAATGGTATCCAGTTTTACTGCAACGACTGCAAGGTCTGCGGAAGCATCGGTACCCTTTACCTGCGCTTCTACGGTTTCCCCGTCGATAAACTGAACATACAGCTGCTCTGTGCTGTCCACTACGTGATTGTTGGTAACGATCAAAAGCTCCTGCTCGTTTTCTCCGATGATAATCCCGGAACCGCTTGCCGTCTCATCCTGGGAATAAGTCTGTCCCCAGAAATCCTGTACCGTCTGTGTAAAATTATTCGTAATCGAAACGCACGCCGGCATTACCGCTTCTACAACCTGCGTTACATCCGTTACAACTGCAGATGCGCTCTGCTGCTGTGCAATTTCCGATGCTGCAGCAACCTGTCCGTCTCCCGTTGTTGTATCCTCTGTCAGGGACGAATCTCCGGACAGTCCTGCCTCAGAGCGTTCGGGACTGTTTGTTGCTGCATGGTTTCCGTCATCTTCCTGATTTTTTGCATCATCTCCTGCATCCGGAGCTACCTCCAAAACGCCGACCGACGCGGAATCCAGCTGATTTGCCGATCGGATCGAATAAACTCCGATCAAGCCGATTCCAATGCAGACGCAAACAAAAATGACGACAAGTGCGCTAACAGCAATCCATTTGCCCGCAGAATCTCTTTTTTTGGGCATAGGCGTCTGCTGTACGCCTGGCTGATAGCCATATTTCTGTTTTGAATCATCGCCCCGGTATCTGTCGTTATAATAATTTTGATATTCGTAACGGCTGCGCGAGGGCTGCGCGCCCTGGTCAGCGTCCGATGCGCTGTTGAATGTGTCCTGCGTGTTGTCGGATGTGTTCTGTGCGTTATCCGCTGCACCCGTGCTTCCGCTGCTATATGCCGATGTGTCATCGGACACGCCACTGTACGCCGACATATCCGACGCATCCGTTTTCTGTGCACTGTCCGTGTATTCCTGCCCGCCGCTCTCCGGCGCTGTGCCGTCCATATGCTCCTGTCCGGTTGTTTCTTCCGGGTCGTATCCGTAACCCATGTTGTGACCTCTTTTCTCATTCGCTTCCGTATCCGGTGCGTCTGCTTGCTCTGCAGACAGTATACCGAATAGTTGTGTCCATTCTGTGAAAAAAGCCGCTTCCGGAGTTTTTCGGAAACGACTTTTTATGTCTTATTCTTTCTCCTGCTTCCAGTAGCCTTTCTGCAAACTGCAGAAGCGAACCAGCCCAGGCGGAAGCTTCTGGTATTTTTTACCGAAACGGTAGCCCAGCCATTTCATACCGCTCTGCCAGATCAGTTTCGGCAGAAGCCACGGTGCGGTTTTTGCAAGATAAACGGCGGTCTTTTTGACCAGCTTCATGCCCTCGCCCTCCGGCGGCACACCGTCAAACACAGCCGGGTACTGCACATGGGATACACCGAGGTCAAAGTTTCTTGTAAACTGCTGCCAGCCGGAATAATTGTGGGAATGAATCACCTTCGCATCCGCTGCATAGGCGATCGCATAGCCCGCCTGAATCACTCCGGCAGCATAAATCATATCCTCGTTAAAAATCGTATGATTCACGAATCCGCCGAGCTGTTCAAAAATATCGCGCTTATAGGCGGCGCAGACGTTCGAGCAAAAATATGTCTTGATTCCGAGCCTCAAAAGATCCGCCTTTGTTTTGACCGACGGCTGCTCCGGGTAATTGAACTGCCTCGTATAGCGTTCCATTCGGCTGCAATTTTCTTCCGGAAGTTGTCTTGCATAGGCGGCTGCGATTTTTTCATCGGAAAACAAGGCCTTGCACAGCTCCTGCGTCAGATACGCATCCGCCGGAAGTGCATCCTGCGTCATGCAGACAAACACCTCCGCATCCGAATTGGAAACAGCGAGATTCCGTGTTTTTCCATGATCGAACTCATCCTGAGAGATATGGAACAGCATCGCTTTTGGATGCTCTTTTAAAAATGTTTCGCAATCCATCAGCGCTTCAAACGCTTTTTTTTCGGTATTTACAATTACAATCCGGTTCACCGCAAGCACCTGCTTCTCCAGCTGCTCCATCAGCGCCAGAAAACGTTCCTTCGGGTGAAATGTCGGAATAATAACATCTACTTTTACAGAATCCATATTTTACTTTTTCATATACTGGCTGGTGTCTGCCTGTACCTTCTGGCTGTACTGTTTTACCTGATCGGAAGGTTCGTACTCGGTTACGTCGAACAGCAGCTCATGGAGCTTGACAACGTTTGTTTCCAAATCCAGCGGGATAACACAGGAACCCTTCTTGCCAATTGTGCCGGTTGTGCGACTATCTTCAAATGGCACACCGTCCTGTGCTACGATCTGATAGTTTGCAACGTCGGACAGGATGGAAGCCATTTCCGTCACATCCAGGTTGGTGTATACATTTTCCATCACCTTGTTCAGGATCGATACCAGAGTAGTCGGACTCATGGTCTTTGCCTTATCCATACATGCCATCAGCACTTTCCGCTGACGTTCTGCACGGCCGAAGTCATCGCCGACATAGCGGATACGGCAATATGCGGTTGCCTGCAGACCGTTCAGCGTCTGCATACCGGAATGTGTCACCTTTACAATGTTTTCGTTCAGCGCATCATTTTCATTTTCTACGAACATGCTTCGCTGATAGTTGTTCAGATGGTCGATTTCGTTATCGTGCACGTCGATATCCACGCCGCCCAGCTCATCGATGGTTTCAATCAGCGCATCGAAACCCACTGTCACATATTCTGTGATATCCAGGTCAAAGTTCATATTCAGCATGTTGATCGCCTGCTCCGGACCGCCCTGTGCATATGCCGCATTCGCTTTATTGTAGCTGTCCGTTCCGAGATTTAAGTAGGTATCGCGGTAAACGGAAACCAGCTTGACGTCTCCGGTGTCCTGATTGATAGATGCGATCATGACTGTGTCGGAACGGGAGCCCTTGCCCAGCTTGCCCTTTCTGGAATCCACACCAAACAGTGCGATATTACGGTAGCCTTTCATTTCCTTATTATTTTCTACCTGCGGGTTTACCACAATATCTTCTTCATTGATCTTGATCTTGTCAATCTTCGTTACCATATTGACGCCGACAATCGCAATCAGTAAAACGATCAGCGCTACGATTTCCACTGCAAAGAAGATGATCCTTCTTCTCTGTTTTGCCTTACGTTTCTTTGCAGACATCTTTTTTCTGCTGCTGGAACTGCCACTTCTCTGCGGTGCTCTCTTAGAGCTATTTGTACCTGTTGACATGTTTTCCTCTCCTTGTGTTTTTTTCACGCATCCAAATCAATACGCGTTTTCGTTGATAAATCCTCTAAAAATAGTTAAAAACATGATTTTGAAATCAAAGCTCATGCTCCAGTTTTCAATATAATAAATATCATACTCAATTCGTTTGCGAATCGACGTATCTCCCCGGTAGCCGTTGATCTGCGCCCAGCCGGTCAGCCCCGGACGAACCTGGTGCTTGATCATATAACGCGGAATCTCTTCCTTAAACTTCTCAACGTACTGCGGTCGCTCCGGTCTGGGACCTACCAGACTCATATCCCCGATCAGGATATTAAACAGCTGCGGCAGCTCATCAATGCTGGTCTTGCGCAGAATCCGCCCCACCTTTGTGACGCGGGGATCGTTTTTCGTCGTCCAGCCCTTCTTTTCTTCCTTAATGTCCTGAACATACATTGTACGGAATTTGTACATTTTAAACGCATGATTGTGCTGTCCGATTCTTTCCTGGCTGAAAATAATCGGTCCCTTACTCGTCGCACGGATCAAAATTGCTACGATCAAAAGAAGCGGCGACGTCACTATCAATCCGCAAAGCGAACCGACAATATCCACAGCGCGCTTTGCAACCGCATTTAATGTGTTGCTCAGCGGGACATAACGGATGTTGATGACCGGCAGTCCGCCAAGATCCTCCGTATAAGGCTTGCCCGGAATCAGGCTGTTATAGTCCGGAATAAACTTCGTATGCACGCCGGATTTTTCACAGAGTGCAACGATCTCTTCCAGACGATAATACTCACTTAAGCCCAGGGTAATGGCTATCTCATCCAGACGACTGGATGGAAGGATGATCATCAGATTGGCGATTCGACCGATTACCTTAACGCCCTTATAAGTAGTGCCTGCCGGCACATTGTCATCCAGTATGCCCCTGATCACATATCCCCATTGCGGATTCTGCAGGATCCTGTCTACATATTCCTCGGCAGCACGGCTGTATCCTACCAGCAGCACCTGTTTCTGGTTCATTCCTTTTTTGCGCATATCCCGGAGAATGTAAAATATGACCATACGCACAAACCATTCCAGGACGATATTGATCACACAGAAAGAAACCAGAGTAAGACGGGAATAGTCCAGCTCTTTAAAATTGTAAAGTGCAAACATGATGATAAGGAGCCCTAACGCATTTGCCTTCACAATTCCGGCAAGTACGAGACGACGCCCCTGCATTCGCATCGGTGTATAAAGATCAAAGGCCTGATAAAGAAGTAAATATCCCGGAATAATGAATATCAGCATAAACATATATTCCTGGACGGTCTTGGACTGGACCGCCGAATGTTCAAAAATTCCCTGAAAACGGATCAACCAGGCCAGGGCATAGGAGGCCGCGATCACAAATACATCGATCAGCATATGGAGACGACTGAAATTTTTCTGGTTGTCTTTAATCAATTTCCGCCACCTCATTTAAGTTCATTGCTTTTATCTTATAATAGATGAAACTCAAAAGCAATAAAATCTTCCCTCCGAAATATAAAAATTCTGTGAAAATATGATGTCTTAACCGGCAAAACGCCTAAAAATGTTGATCCAGAGTTCAAACTGGAGCTGTATATAACGCGGAAGATTCCTCATGGAAAATCTGACTTTTTTGTTTTTGCGGCTGATCTGAA
>OHWC01001022.1_pt1 | contig 13101 bp, 7 predicted proteins | sample 1579541 | NCBI WGS metagenome assembly OHWC01 (sample SAMEA3882551, study PRJEB24775) | human gut metagenome | biome: human-associated habitat; feature: intestine environment; material: feces | place: Netherlands | collected 2009/2010
TCGAGCGGCTGGGCATTTTTGAACGAGCCAATCGAGGACGCGTGGGGTCGAAGTGCCTCGATGCTGCGTGCGATTGCCGAGCATGCGGGAGAGCGCGGCGTGCGACTGGTGCTCGAGGCCCTACAGCCGGTTGAGTCGATGATCGTGAACTCGGCGGCCGACACGAAGCGCATGATCGAGGCAGTTGATCATCCGGCACTTAAGGCGTGTCTGGATATAGGCGCCATGGCGGTGGCGGGGGATACCATCGACGATTATTTCGATCTGCTTGGCGATGATGTCGCCCACGTGCATTTTGTCGATGTTGCGGCAGATGGCACGACGCATCTTGCCTGGGGTGACGGCGACCGCGATATGCGCGCCGACCTGGATAGGCTGGTGGCGCGCGGCTATCGCGGAGTTGTTTCGGCCGAGACCTATGACTGGCGCTATTTTGCCGACCCCGCAGCTGCCGATGCGCAGGTAATGGCAGAGTATCGTCGCGCGATTGGCGCCTAGGTGGGGTTGGGTTGCGGCAACCTACCCTATGTTTCCAAATGAATACGGTGTGAGCGGCTGCGACGGATTTTCCCCGCAAACACTCTAGTATGCTAAAGTACCCAGAAGACCGGCGGAGCTATGCCGGTCTTCTGCTCTATATGAAACACAGCATGAGGAGGCTCATCAGATGACGGCCACACCGTGGGGATTCCGGGACATATTGCCCGAGGAGGCTCAGACGCGCGAGGAGATTGCGCTGACGGTGAAGGGCTGCTTCAGGGAGCATCATTACCTGCCGGTCGAGACGCCGCTGCTCGAGGACAAGGGCTCGCTCGAGGAGGGCGGCCGCATTGCGGACACGCCGTTTAAGCTCTTTGACGATGATGGCCGCCTGCTGGTGGTCCGTCCCGACAACACGCTGCCGATCGTGCGCTTGGTTTCGACCCGTATGCGCGCTGCCGACTTGCCTCTGCGCTTACGTTACGAGGCGCCGGTGGTTCGCGAGTGTCAGCGCAATGCCGGTGGCTCGCGTCAGTTTACGCAACTGGGTTTTGAGCTCATCGGCGCGGGCGACACCGCGGGCGATGTCGAGATTGTCTCGCTGGTCGCCGAGGCCGTGCGCGAGCTGGCACTTCCCGATGCGCGCATTATCGCAGGTAGCGTGCGTCCGTTTAAGGAACTGCTCGCGGCGTGCGAGGATCGCGAGCTGGCCGCCGAGGCCCTGCGCTGCGTGCATGCCAACGACTTTGTGGGCCTCGATGCCCGCGTGGCTGCCAGCGCCGAGTCCGATGCCGTCAAGGCCGCCATTAGCGAGCTGCCGCGCCTGCACGGTGGTGCCGAGGTGCTCGACCGCGTGGATGCGCTGCTGGAGGCTGCCGGCATCGTCGCGCCGCTGACGCGCGAGCTGCGTGCCCTGGTCGAGGGCCTGGCTCCCGAGGACGCCCAGGTGCTGTCCTTCGACTTCTCCATCATGAATTCTTTTGATTACTACACGGGTCTGGTCTTTAAGGCCTATGCCGGCGGCCTGCCCGATCCGGTCGGTTCGGGCGGACGCTACGACTCCATCTTTACCGGTGCATTTGGCGATGGCATCGAGGTGCCGGCGGCGGGCTTCGCCTTTTCGCTCGAGCGCCTGGAGGCCGCGCACACCTCGGCCGAGGACGCTGCTTCCGATGGCGATCACGCCGCGGGCCGTGGCGCCGAGGGTCCGCTGCGCATTGCCGTGCCCAAGGGCTCGCTTAAGGCCGACACGCTCGACGTGCTCGAGACCGCGGGCCTGGACGTCTCCGAGCTGCGTGACCCCGGCCGTCACCTGATCGTGCGCGGCCGCGACACGCGTGTCGGCGAGGGCGCGGTCGGCGATATCGAGTTTGTCATCGTGCGTCCCAGCGATGCGCCTGCCTTTGTGGGCTGCGGCGGTGCCGATTGCGGCATCTGCGGCTGGGACTCGCTCATCGAGGCAGACCTCAACCTGCTGCAGCTGGTCGACCTGGGCTATGGCCTGTGCACCTTTATCGAGGCGGAGCCCGCATGGCGCGCCGGTCAGGCCGAGCGCAACTATGCTCGCCGCGGATCGCTTCGCGTGGCCACCAAGTATCCGCGCATCGCGAGCGCCTGGTATGCCGAGCGAGGCGTGAACGCCGACATCGTTTCGCTGCACGGCAACATCGAGCTGGGCCCCATCGTCGGCATGACCGATCGCATCGTGGACATTACCGCCACGGGCGCCACGCTGCGCGATAACGACCTGGTCATCACCGGCCGCATCATGGACTGCACGGCCCGTTTCTTCGTCAATCCAGGTGCCGCGCGCCTGGATTCGCGCGTACGCAATCTGGCAGATCGTCTGGCCGCGGCCGTGAAGGACAAGCATTTTGAGCCCGTTGCGGGCTCGGCACAATAGCGCGAGCACGTACGGGCGCCCCAACGTCCGGGCTGCGGGCTGATTGGCACCGCCGCCCGGTCTCTCGTTTTTCGAACAAAACCTCGACCGATAGGGGATACCGATATGAAGACCATCAAGCTTGCTCCCGGTGAGCGCCTCGTTACCAACCAGCTCAACCGTAAGGGCGTGCTGCCGCAAAACATCGTCGACGCCGCCCGCGATATCGTGGCCGACGTGCGCGCCAACGGCGATGCCGCGGTGCGCGATTACTGTCAGCGTTTTGACGGCGTTGAGCTGCAGAGCTTCCGTCTGCCGCAGGAGCAGATCGATGCCGCGCTCGAAGGCCTCGATCCGGCCTTTGTCGCTGCGCTCGAAAAGGCCGCGCGCCAGATTCGCGAGTTCCACCAGCGTGAGGTCGAGCAGAGCTGGTTTACCACGCGCCCGGACGGCACGATGCTCGGCGTTAAGGTGACCCCGCTCGCGGCGGCCGGCATCTACGTGCCGGGCGGTCGCGCGCAGTATCCCTCCACGGTGCTCATGAATGCCATTCCCGCCAAGGTGGCCGGCGTCAAACGCGTGATCATGGTGACCCCGCCGCAAAAGGACGGCCTGATCAGCCCCTACACGCTCGCGGCTGCCAAGCTCGGCGGCGTGGACGAGATCTATATGGTGGGCGGCGCCCAGGCCGTGGCCGCACTGGCGTACGGTACCGAGACCATTCCGCGCGTCGATAAAATCACCGGTCCGGGCAACGCCTTTGTCGCCGCGGCCAAGCAGATCGTCTCCGGTGACGTGGGAATCGATATGGTCGCTGGCCCCTCCGAGGTCTGTGTGCTGGCCGATGCCACGGCCAAGCCCATGGTGGTCGCGGCCGACCTGATGGCCCAGGCCGAGCACGATCCGCTGGCAGCCTGTTATCTGGTGACCTGCGACGAGCAGTTTGCGCGCGAGGTCGAGGCGGGCATCGATATTCTGGTGGCGCAGTCCCCGCGTGCCGAGATTACGCGTGCCTCGCTCGATAACGAGGGCACCATCGTGGTGGCCGCCGACATGGCTGCCGCCGTCGAGGCAGTGAACACCGTGGCACCCGAGCACCTGGAGCTGCACTGCAAGGATGCGATGGGCCTGCTTGGCGGCATTCGCAACGCCGGCGCCATCTTTGTGGGCGCTTGGAGTTCCGAACCGCTTGGCGATTACGTTGCCGGCCCCAACCACACGCTGCCAACCGGCGGTACGGCCATGTTCTCCAACCCGCTTTCGGTCGAAGAGTTCGTTAAGCGCTCGAGCGTCATTTGCTATACACCCGAGGGCCTGCTCTCCGACGCTCCCGCCACACAGCGTCTGGCCGAGGCTGAGGGCCTGTGGGCGCACGCGCTTTCGGCCGCACTGCGTCGCCGTGTGCTGGAGCAGGGCGAGGATGCCGTGAGTGCCGCGTCGCTGGCCGCGGCCGACCTGACCAAGGTCGCCTGGCCGGGTGATGCCGTGGCGACGGTCGCCGAGGGCGTGGACCTGGCGGCTGCAGGCGCGGATGGCGCTGGCGCGACCGGCGGGGAGGCCTAAAATGGCCGAACTCACGCCCCGCATGAAGGAGCTCGTCCAGCCCTACTTGGCCGGCATTGAGCCCTACGATCCCAACTTTACGCCCACGCGCATCAACCTTTCGGCCAACGAGAACACCTATCCCGTGCCGGCCGGCGTGCGCGAGGCGATCGACGCGGCCCTGGTTGCCACGCCGCTCAACCGCTACCCCGATCCCATGTCCAACGACCTGCGCGACGAGCTTGCCACTTGGCATGGCGTGACGCGCGAGAACATTTGCGTGGGAAACGGCGGCGACGAGCTGCTCTATAACTACCTGTTGGCGTTTGGCGGCGCGGGACGGACCCTGCTCAACTGCCCGCCGTGCTTTAGTGAGTATGCGTTCTTTGCGTCGCTTTGTCAGACCGAGGTGCGCGATGTGTGGCGCGACCTGGCGACCTTTGAGCTCGACCAAGCGGCTGTGCTCGCAGCGGCGCCCGAGTGCAATCTGGCGATCGTGACCTCGCCCAACAATCCCACGGGCGATGTGACGCCGCTCGACTTTGTCGCGGCCCTGTGTGATGCGTGCCCCGGCATGGTCATGGTCGACGAGGCCTACGTTGAGTTTGCCGACGATTCGTTTGGCGCGGCCACCACGGCGCAGGGCCTTATCGCCGAGCATCCCAACCTGGTGATTTTGCACACGCTGTCCAAGGCGTTTGGCGCCGCCGGCACGCGTCTGGGCTATGTGATTGCAGCCCCCGAGGTCATCGACGTGTTCGCGGCGATTCGCCAGATCTATTCGGTCAACGTGCTGAGCCAGGCGGCGGCGCTTGCCTGCGTGCGTGCCCGCGATGCGTACACGCCCGTGGTGGCACAGGTCGCATCCGAGCGCGAGCGCGAGCTGTGCGCCCTGCGCGCAATGGCTGCCGAGGGCGCCGAGCAGTGCGGTTTTTGCGCCCCCGGCCTCATCATGAACGTTCTGGCGCTTGCCCGCGCTGCCAAGGAGGACCCAAGCCTCGTCGCCACGCGCGAGGAGCTCTCGCGCCAGCTCGCCGGCAACCTCTGCCGTTGCAGCGGCTACGAGAGCCAGCTGCGTGCCATCGTGCGCTTTCTCAACGAGTCAGGCGTGCAGGTGGGCTTTGAGATGCCCGAGCTGCCGGTCAACGACACCAGCTGCGACGGTGTCTCCTACAAGCAGATCACTCACAAGCAGCCCAAGAAGGACTCGAAGGCCCTGCTCGAGGGCCGTCCCGTCTACACGGGCGACCTGGTGCCCGCCGGCGCGCTCATCGTCAAGCTCAAACGCAGCCCGTATGCCCGCGCCAAGATCCGCTCCATCGATACGTCGCGTGCCCTGAAGGTGCCCGGCGTGGTGGGCGTCTACACCTACGAGGACGTGCCCAAGCGCCGCTTTACCATCGCCGGCCAGAGCTATCCGCAGCCTTCGCCCTACGACCGTCTGATTCTTGAGAACCTGGTGCGCTACCAAAACGAGGAGGTGGCGATCGTCGCCGCCGAGACTGAGGAGGCTGCTGACAAGGCGCTCAAACTCATTAAGGTCGACTATGAGGTGCTCGAGCCGCTGCTCGACTTTACCAAGGCGCTCGATAATGACATCGTGGTCCACCCCGAGGGTGACGTGACCTTTATGTTCCCGCAGGGCGGCGACGTTCCGCGCAACTTGGTATGCAGCGGCACGAGCGACTTTGGCGACTTGGACGAGGCCTTCGCGCAGAGCGACATCGTCTTTGAGCGCACCTACACCAGCCAAGCCACGCAGACCGCGCCCATGGAGACCTTCCGCGCCTTCGCGACGACCGACGCCTTCGGCCGCATTTCGGTGACCACCTCCACGCAGGTGCCCTTCCACGTGCGCCGCATGGTCGCGCAGTCGCTCGATATCCCGCAGTCGCAGGTGCAGGTCATTAAGCCGCGCATCGGCGGCGGCTTTGGCTCCAAGCAGACGGGCTGCTGCGAGATCTTCGTTGCGTTTGTGACGCAGCAGACCGGCCGTCCGAGTTACTGCTGCTACACCCGTGAGGAGACCATCACCGCGGGCAACTCGCGCCACCAGATGCAGATGACCGTCAAGCTGGGCGCCATGAACGACGGCACCATCACGGCTATCTACCTGCATACGCTGTCCAACGCTGGTGCGTATGGCGAGCATGCCACCACGACGATCGGTCTTTCGGGCCACAAGAGCCTGCCCATCTACAATCACGTGAAGGCGAGCCGCTTTAGCTGGGACGCCGTCTACACCAATACCAACCGCGGCGGCGCGTATCGTGGCTACGGTGCCACCCAGGGCCAGTTTGCCGTGGAGAGCGCCGTCAACGAGCTCGCCGACATGCTGCACATGGATCCCGCCGACCTGCGCCTTAAGAACATCGTGCGCGAGGGCGAGATCATGCCGCAGTACTACAACGAGAAGCTCAACGCCTGCGCGCTCGACCGCTGCCTGCTGCGTGCGATGGACATGATCGGCTGGCGCGACAAGCCGCTGGCCGTGGACCTGGGCGACCGCGTGCGCGCCCTGGGCTGCGCGCTTACCATGCAGGGCTCGGGCATCTCCAACGTGGACATCGCCGGCATCGACATGCGCCTGGAAGAGGACGGCTTCATTACCATCGGCACCGGCGCCACCGATAACGGCATGGGCGTCGATACGATCCTGGCGCAGATTGCCGCCGAGGAGCTGGGCGTTGAGAGCTCGCTCATTGTGGTACGCGGCGTGGACACCGATGTGTCGCCGTTCGACGCCGGCTCGTACGCGAGCTCGGGTACGTACGTGACGGGCCTTGCGGCCAAGAACGCCGCGACCGAGCTGCGTGAGAAGATCTGCGCCAAGGCCGCCCGGATGTGGGACGTTGACGCCGTCGATGTGGTCTTCGATGGCCAGTACGTGCGCCTGTCCGACGAACGTGCCGCGTGCGAGCAGAACCGCTACCTCACGCTGCGCGACTTTGCCAACCTGTGCGTCAAGAACATCGCGGGCGGAGACGCTCTCACCTCGCATGCTTCTGCCTGCCTGCCCGTTTCGCCTCCGCCGTTTATGGCCGGCATTGCCGAGGTCGAGGTCGACAAGGCCACCGGCAAAGTGACTGTTGTGGATTACGCGGCGGCTGTGGACTGCGGCACCGTGATCAACGAGGCGCTCGCGCGCGTCCAGGCTGAGGGCGGCATTGCCCAGGGCATCGGCCACGCGCTCTACGAGATTGTCGAGCACGACGAACGCGGCCGTCTGCGCACCGGCAACTTTATGAGCTACAAGCTGCCCACGCGCCTGGATATTGGCAGCATTCGCGTGGCCTTTGAGCCGAGCTACGAGCCGACGGGCCCGTTTGGTGCCAAGTCGATCGGCGAGGTCGTCATCAACACGCCGCTCGCCGCCGTGGCCTCGGCAGTGGCGCACGCCACCGGACACCAGGTGCGCTCGCTTCCGATCACGCCCGAGAAGGCCCTGATGGGGGAGTAGCGGGTCAGCGAACAAGTCGTAATTGGCGGGGCGGGGCAACTCGTCCCGCCTTTTGTACTCGTGGTGAGGTCGTGAGCCTGTAAAACGTGTGCGTGCGCTTGTCGCTCGTATCTGCTATCATTCCTAGTCTGTGCGCTCATGCGGGCGTGGCGGAATTGGTAGACGCGCCAGATTTAGGTTCTGGTGGGATTCCCGTGAAGGTTCGAGTCCTTTCGCCCGCACCAACGCACCCGCGTCGGTTTATGCCCTCGCGACGCTTGTTGCATAAAGGTACCAGCACCTCAGATAAGCTGGGCAGTATGAGGAGGAACGTGTTGAACATCACCGCTTCTGACGTCAAGGACGCCAAGCTCACCGCTACGGTCACCATCCCGGCCGCCGACGTCGACGCCGCGATCAAGAAGGCCTACAAGGACACCGCCAAGAAGTACCGCTTCCCTGGCTTCCGTGCCGGTAAGGCTCCCCGTCCGGTCATCGACTCTGCTCTTGGCGCCGAGGCTACCCTCGCTCAGGCCACCAACGACCTGATCGCTGCCAACGAGCCCGCCGTCCTCAACGAACTGGACATCGTCCCCACCAAGAACGGTGACTACAAGGAGCTCGACCTCGCCAAGGATCACGAGGACTACACCTACACCGTCGAGTTCTCCCTGCGTCCCGCCGCTGAGCTCTCCTCCTTCGACGCTGTCGAGATCGAGATGCCCCCTGCGGAGGTCACCGAGTCCGAAATCAACAACCAGGTCGAGATGCTCCTCAACTACCGTGCCACCTTCGAGGACGTCGAGGGTCGCGCCGTCGAGGCCGAGGACTACGTTACCGCCGACCTCAAGGCCGTCGAGAACGCCGACAACTTCGCCGCCGAGGGCCGTATGCTCATCGCCGGTAGCGACAGCAACCGCAAGGAGTTCAACGAGGCCCTGATCGGCGCTAACGTCGACGACGTCAAGTCCGTCACCTGGACCGACGAGGTCGAGGAGGGCGAGGAGGCCGAGACCCACACCGTCGAGGTCACCGTCAAGGGCATCAAGGTCCGCAACACCCCCGAGCTCACCGACGAGCTCGTCAAGTCCGACTTTGGCTTCGACAGCATCGACGCTATGCGCGACGCCATCAAGATCGAGATCGAGCAGGACAAGGCTTCCCGCCTCCCGGCCGAGAAGGAGAACCGTTGCGTCTCCGCTCTCGCTGAGCGTCTGCAGCTCGACGAGATGGACGCCGACTACGAGCAGTCCGTCTTTGAGGAGCTTGGCCAGAACTTCCTGTCCAACCTCGCTGCCCGCGGCATGACCCTGGACACCTGGCTTCCCGCTTCCGGTCTGACCATGGAGCAGTTCATCGGCGACCTGCACAAGCAGGCCAACGACGTTGCCCGTGAGTCCCTGGCGCTCGACGCCCTCGCCCGTGAGCTCAAGATCGAGGTCACCGAGGACGACGTCAACGCCGAGTTCGAGAAGGCCGGCGTCAAGGACGTCGAGGCTTCCAAGGCCGAGTTCATCGCCGATGGCCGCATGCCTGCCGTCCGCGAGTCCATCCGCCGCTCCAAGGCCGTCGACCACCTGGTCGAGAACGCCAAGGTGACCGAGGTCGACGAGACCGCCAAGGACGCCGAGTAATTCTCGCCACCTTGCCCGCGAGCGCATGCGTGCGCCCGTGATGGGGTAAAGTTATACACCGGTTATCCGGTTGCTTCGTACGGTGCCAGCCAATGCATAGCATGCGGGCACCGTACGTTTATCTAGAACCAATTTGGTCCGCAAGAGAGAAATGGAGATGCGTATGATCGCCAAGTTCGATTCCGCCCTCGTGCCATACGTTATCGAGCAGACGCCGCGCGGCGAGCGCAGCTACGATATCTATTCGCGCCTGCTCAACGACCGCATCATCTTCTTGGGCGAGGAGATCAACTCCGTCAGCGCCAACCTGGTCGTTGCCCAGCTGCTGCATCTTGAGAGCCAGGATGCCGAGAAGGATATCTCGCTCTACATCAATTCGCCCGGTGGCGAGGTCTACTCCGGCCTGGCGATTCTGGACACCATGAACTTCATCAAGCCGCAGGTCTCGACGATTTGCGTCGGTATGGCCGCGTCTATGGCCGCCGTGCTGCTTTCGGCCGGCGCCAAGGGCAAGCGTTTCTGCTTGCCGCACTCCAAGGTCATGATTCACCAGCCCAGCGGTGGTGCCCAGGGTCAGCAGACCGAGATCGAGATCGTTGCCGAGGAGATTAAAAAGACTCGTCGCGAGCTCAACCAGATCCTGTCCGACGCCTCGGGCCAGCCCATCGAGAAGGTCCAGGCCGACACCGAGCGCGACAACTACCTGACCGCTGCCGAGGCCCTCGAATACGGTCTGATCGACCGTATTGTCACCTCGCGCGATCTCGCCGCGAAGGACGCCTAGGATGGCAGGAAACATGCAGGACAACTTTGACGAGAACGGCAACCCCATCCGCTGCTCCTTCTGCGGAAAAGAGCAGGGCCAGGTCCGTCGCCTCGTAAAGGGCCCGACCAACATCTTTATCTGTGACGAGTGCGTCGCCGCCTGTTCCGAGATTCTGGAGGAGTCGCTGGCTTCGGACTTTATGGACGCCGCCCGCAACGGCAAGCTGCCGGGTTTCCTCAACGACCACGGCCAGGCTGCCGGTCAGCCTGCTGTAGATCCTGAGGCCGAGGGTTTTGAGCTGGAGGACGACGCCCGTCAGGTCATTACGCATGTGCCGACGCCGCATGAGATCTATGACGAGCTTTCTGCCTATGTCATGGGTCAGGAGGACGCCAAGCGCGCCATGTCGGTGGCCGTGTATAACCACTATCGCCGCGTGATTGAGGGCGGCGCTGCGGTGTCTGCCTTTGATGACGACATGGGCTCGCAGTTCGATGACGATATGGACGAGGTAGAGCTCGCCAAGTCCAACATCTTGCTGCTCGGTCCCACCGGTACCGGCAAGACCCTGTTGGCCCAGACGCTCGCGCGCATTCTCGAGGTGCCGTTTGCCATTGCCGACGCCACCGCGCTCACCGAGGCCGGCTACGTGGGCGAGGACGTGGAGAACATCCTGCTCAAGCTCATCAATGCTGCCGATGGTGACATTGAGCGCGCTCAGGTGGGCATTATCTACGTGGACGAGATTGATAAGATCGCCAAGAAGCAGAATTCCAAGAGTCGAGATGTCAGCGGCGAGTCAGTACAGCAGGGAATGTTGAAGCTGTTAGAGGGTGCCGATGTGGAAGTGCCGGTAGGCGCAACGAATAAAAATGCCATGGTGCCAATGACAACAATTAATACGAGAAATATATTGTTTATCTGCGGTGGCGCATTTCCGGAGCTGGATAAAACGATCAAAAATCGTTTGACCAAACAGTCCGCAATTGGTTTTATGTCAGAACTCAAAGACAAATATGATGATGATGCCAATATTTTGGAGCAGGTGACAACAGAGGATTTGCGGGAATTTGGTATGATTCCGGAGTTTTTGGGACGTCTTCCGGTGGTGTTTACGCTCCAGGCAATGACGGAGGATATGCTGGCACAAGTACTTACACAGCCTAAAAATGCGATTTTGAAGCAATATCAGAAACTACTTGCTTTAGATGAGGTGGATCTGCAATTTGATGATGGTGCAATCCGTGCGATTGCTAAGCAGGCGGCAGAGAAAAAGACAGGCGCGCGTGCTTTGCGTGCGATCATTGAGAAATTCATGCTGGATATTATGTATGAGATCCCGAAAGATGATCTGATCGGTCGCGTGACGATCACGGAAGATTATATTAATCATGAGGGGGCGCCTCGTATTGAAATGCGGGAAAGCGGAGAAGCGAAATTATTGACACAACGACAAGAATAATATGATCACGGTGAGCATATATATAGAAGTGATCGTATTTCCTTGTGAGGTGAAATACCTATGACCGACTGTGAACAGCAGATTTATTCCAATGAATATCAGGATTATTTGATAGAACACACTGGTGACGAAGCATTGATCAAGCAGTGGTATGATACGGATTGTGTACAATTCGCCAGCCGGAGGTTTGCAGTGATCTATCAAGCGGCAACAGTTGAGGATGCGGGAATTCGTGCACGTTTTCTACAAATGCCGCGTTGCTACGGTCTGCTCTCCTCGGAACAAATATTGAACGAAATAGGAGTGTCGGCAGTCAGAAGACTTCCGGCACTCGAATTGTTTGGAAATGGTGTATTGATAGGGTTTGTTGACACGGGGATCGATTATACGCACCCGGCGTTTATGAATGCAGACGGGACTAGCAGGATCTTAAGTATATGGGATCAAACGATAGAAGGTGGTGAGAAGAAGCCGAAAGGTTTTGCGTATGGCTGTGAGTATAGCAATGAACAGATCAATGAAGCAATCTCGGCGAGCAATCCTTATGAAATCGTTCCGAGCCGAGATACGGAGGGGCATGGAACATTTATGGCAGGAGTTGCCTGTGGAAACGAGACGGAAGATGGGCAATTTTCAGGAGTGGCACCTTCTGCAGCAATCTGTGTTGTGAAATGTAAGCAGGCAAAACAAAATTTAAGAGATTATTATCAGATATCCTCGGAAATTACTTGTTTTAGTGAAGCAGATTTGATTTTGGGCGTTTGTTACCTCTGGCGGCAAGCAGTGCAAATGCGAATGCCTCTTGTGTTGTGCCTTGGTGTTGGTACGAATTTGGGAGGTCATGTCCGTGGCGGTGTGATTGGCGAATTACTGCGGGATTATGGGGATTATCGCGGTACTTTTGTGGTAACGGCAGCAGGGAATGAGGCGAACACAGCGAGACACTATGAAAGTGGCGTTATTTTGCAGGGAGGCAGCGAAGAGGTTGAGTTAGAGGTTGCCGAGGGAAGAGACGGATTTGTGATGGAGCTGTGGAGCGATGCAACGCAGGTATTTTCGATAGGGTTGATCTCACCAAGCGGCGAATATAGTGGAAAAACGGTGCCGAGACAGGCAGAAAAGCGAGTGATTTCTTTCCTATTTGAAAATACAGTCGTGGAAATTCAGAATCTTTTGATCGATCAGGAAAACGGGGACGAATGTATTTTGCTGCGTTTTTTGCAGCCGCAGGAAGGTGTTTGGAAAATTCGTGTTTTTAATGAACAAAATATGCCGGGCAGATTTCATATATGGCTGCCGATGTACGAATTACTTCCGGGAGACACACGTTTTTTGCGTTCAGATCCCAATACGACAATCTGTGATCCGGCGAATAATCTTGGAGTTATTACAGTGGCTTATTATGATTCAACAACGCGCGGCATTGCAGTTGATTCCAGCCGTGGTTACAGTCGTGATGATTACATCAAGCCGGACGTGGCGGCACCGGGCATTCAAGTTTTAGGACCAATTGCATTTACCGGAATGACGCCGGCAGATACGCAGAGACAGCGAGCGGAAGAGGCACGTTATGGTATGCGAAATGGTTCCAGCATTGCTGCAGCTTTGACGGCGGGCACAGTAGCCCTACTGGCAGAATGGGGTATTGTGAAACGCAACGACTTGTCCATGGATACGACAACTATTAAAAAGTATTTGATCCGGGGGACAGATCGGACAGGGCGCGAGTTTCCAAATCGAATGTGGGGATATGGATTTCTGAATCTATATGGGGTGTTTGATGCACTTCGTCCGAAGTAAGTGCTTTTACATCGCGCAAAAGTACGCGGTAACGCAGATAGGCAGCGTTCAATTGATAGATGTAACTGTCGATCAAGTCAGGCTCCTGCACAGAAT
>OHWC01001023.1_pt1 | contig 13087 bp, 8 predicted proteins | sample 1579541 | NCBI WGS metagenome assembly OHWC01 (sample SAMEA3882551, study PRJEB24775) | human gut metagenome | biome: human-associated habitat; feature: intestine environment; material: feces | place: Netherlands | collected 2009/2010
TGACTGTCGTCAGTGATGAGATTCACAGCGATTTTGTATATCCGGGGCATAAACATCATGTCTTTGCATCTGTTTCACCGGAGTTTGAACAGATTTCCGTAATTTGCACGGCACCAAGTAAAACCTTTAATCTTGCCGGTCTTCAGGTGTCAAACATTTTTATTGCGGATGAAAAACGGCGTCAAAAATTTGTCCGTGCGGTGGATCAGGCAGGATACAGCCAGGTAAATCTGATGGGACTTGTCGGATGTCAGGCCGCTTATGAAGAGGGAGAGGAATGGCTTTTACAGTTAAAAGAATATCTGTATCAGAATCTTTCCTTTGTCCGCGAATACCTGAAGGAAAATCTTCCACAGATTAAACTGATTGAGCCGGAAGGAACCTATTTAATATGGCTGGATTTCGGAGAACTTGGACTGGGAAGAAAAGAGTTGGAAGCACTGATTGATCAGGCAGGACTTTGGTTAGACGCGGGAGCAATTTTTGGGAAAACGGGTATTGGTTTTGAGCGCATTAACATTGCATGTCCGAGAAAAACGTTAGAACAGGCATTTTTGCAACTGAAAAAAGCAGTGGATCGTTAGATTAAAAACTTTGTAACAGTATGATATCTGTTCAGAATGATCAAAAAGGCACGAAGATGGCACTGCGGTGGAGTATATCTTATTGAAGAGGAACTCCACTGCAGTCACAGCAAATCCTCTGCAGAAAGCTGTTGATAAGTCGATATCGAGTTACATCGTACCGTGGCCTGAATCAAAAATATCCGTGAAAAGCTTTATGACAGGTCAATATCTAATTCCACCGGGCAGTGGTCAGATCCGAAAACATCCGTGTGGATCTTTGCGCCGGTCAGCTTATCATTCATCCGTTTGGAAGTGATAAAATAGTCAATACGCCATCCGGCATTCTTTTCCCGTGCCCTAAAACGGTAGGACCACCAGGAATAGATCTGTTCTGTATCCGGGTAAAAATAGCGGAAGGTGTCTGTGAAGCCGGCATCGAGAAGCTTTGTCATTTTTTCTCGTTCTTCATCCGAAAATCCGGCGTTCTTCCGGTTGGTTTTTGGATTCTTTAAATCGATCTCCTTATGTGCAACATTTAAGTCCCCACAGAGAATGACAGGCTTGGATCCATCGAGTCTTTTTAAATAAGCACGAAAATCATCTTCCCACTGCATGCGGTAAGGCAGTCTGGCCAGTTCGTTTTGAGAATTTGGCGTATAACAGGTAACCATGTAAAAATCAGGGTATTCTAAGGTGATGACACGTCCTTCTTTGTCGTGTTCTTCGATGCCGATACCGTAAGTCACATTCAGAGGCTCTTTTTTTGTGAAAATCGCTGTGCCGGAGTAACCTTTTTTCTTGGCATAATTCCAGTAGGAAAAATAACCGGGCAGAGGAAGGTCGATCTGTCCCTCCTGCAGCTTGGATTCCTGAATACAGAAAATATCTGCATCAGTTTCATGAAAAAAATCAAGAAAGCCTTTTTGGATACAGGCACGCAGTCCGTTGACATTCCAGGAAATCAGTTTCATAGTATTCTCCATTCTTTTAATTAGGATGTTGGGAATGCACTATTTGGTCTCAACATCTTAATATGTTGGTGTTAAAATTTTTTGTTACCGTCAGATAAAACTGGATTGTTTCCGCAAGATATCATAACATTATCATTTCATTGAAACAAGGAAAACATGTGATTCTGCATGAAAAGAAAATAATACGGTCGAAACAGTTTTGATATAGTTAAACAATAATATGGTATAATTTATGTCAATAAGTACGTTTATGGAGCGTGTATCTATGGCACCACAGGTGCTGTTGAAAAACGGAAATGTGAGAGAAAGGCAGCGGGTAAGGATTGATGAAACGCATTTTTTTACAGAAAAAACAGAATAAGACGATACTGGAGCTGTTAAGGGAGCAGGGAGAATATTTAGATGCGCCCTGCAGCGGGAAAGGTACCTGTGGAAAATGTTGTATTATAATAGAAGAAACACGAAAAACAGATCCGCCAAAACAGCGGGAAAAGGAAGTGTTTACGGAGCGGGAACTGGAAGAGGGATGGCGTCTTTCCTGTATGACGGTTCCGACGGATGATCTGTATGTATGCATTCCGGAAATCAGAGAAAATCAGATACAGGTGCAGATGGAATTTGTCCGGAACACAAAAATGGAGAGCGATGTACAGGCGACAACAGTTATCTGTGAAAACAAAATAGAGGACCGTGCACAAATAGGGTCTGACGGGGAAATAAAACCGGAAAATATGGATACGGAAAAATCCGTCTATGGTATCGCAATCGATATCGGAACAACCACACTCGCTGCAGAACTGATTTCCCTCACCGATGGAATATGCTTAAAAACTGCATCTTCTGTTAATCATCAACGGGCATACGGCGCAGATGTGATTTCAAGGATCCGTGCAGCAGCGTCCGGAGATGCAGAAAAGTTGAGAGAGAGCATTTTAAAAGATGTGAGGAATCTGGCAGAGACACTGCTTGCGGGGCAGGACGAAAATGTGCTGAATGTCAGCAAAATCGTGATCGCCGGAAATACTACAATGATTCACCTTTTACTGGGATATTCCTGTGTGGGGCTTGGCGCTGCACCATTTACTCCTGTGAACCTTGCGCCGGAGGATATGACGTGGGGAGAATTGAATGGTGAGTATGAGGAAACCAGAGAAAGTGGAGATGCCAAAGAAAGTGGAGATGCCAAAGAAAGTGGAGTTGCCAGAGACGGTAGTGATGCCAGAGAACACGGATATGTCAGAGAATGCGGGCATACCGGAATCAATCAGACCACAAAAGTACAGATCATGCCGGGAATCTCAGCTTTTGTTGGAGGAGATATTACGGCGGGCATGATGGGATGTGGTATGCGGCCGGACAAATGCGAGATGCTGATCGACATTGGAACAAACGGTGAGATGGTTCTTGCTGCGGGAGATCATTTCCTTGTCTCATCCGTTGCCGCGGGACCGGCATTCGAAGGTGGAAACATATCCTGCGGTATGCCCGGTGTGCCGGGAGCTGTCTGCCGTGCAGTTTTATTTGGTAAAAATAATATGGTGACAAAGACGATTGGAAATAAACCGGCCATTGGGTTATGCGGAACCGGAATCATTGATGTAATGTATGAACTCGTGCGGCACCATATTGTTGATACTCAGGGGATTTTGGGAGAACCGTGGTTTGAAAAAGGATTTCCGGTCGTACCCGGAAAAATTTATTTTACCCAGGAGGATATCAGACAGGTGCAGATGGCAAAAGCAGCTATCTGTGCGGGTTTAGAAGTATTACTGCAGAAATCAAATATTTCTCATGAACAGATAAAAAAAGTATATGTTGCAGGCGGGTTTGGCATGGGACTTGACATGGAAAAAGCACTTGGAATCGGACTTCTGCCAATCGGACTTCGCGGAAAACTCACGCCGGTCGGCAACAGTGCCTTAGAGGGAGCCGCACGATGCCTGACACACTCAAAAGAAAGCAGTGATATGCAGCCGCAAGAGATTGCAGCCATATCCCATGAGATCAATCTTGCAGATACACCAGAGTTTCAGGAATTATATTTAAAACATATGCAATTCTGTTGAGTCAGAAAATTGGGGTATTTATTCAACAAAAATACCCCAATTTTTTGATGTCTCATTTTGAATGACCAAAAATCAAGGTATATTTTATCAATTATTTACGGTATTTTAATTTTCGTCCCTTTTATATAATAAATACAACAAAAGCAGTTCGGAAATATTTTTTTTAAAACAATACTTAAACGTTTTCGAAAAGCTCCGGATGCTGGCGAAAACCAAAAAAGAAGGGAAAGGGAGAAATGAAAGAAACGGGCATTTCAAAAAACAACAAAACAGATGGTTCCGGTGTTACAGGCAAGTTATACATTGTACTTCGGATCGCAGTTCTGTTCGCAGTCTTATTCATGTTCATACCTGGAATCAATCCAGCGAGGATCAGCGGAATGATCGGAAGAAACTTATCACTGTTTACTTCCGGTATTTCATACTCATCACTGGCATCAGAGTTTGGACGTGCATTCCGAAAAGGATGGGTTATGAAATCAACATTACGGCTTGACTCTGTATCAGCTCTGATTATCTGCGTTGGTACAGCAGCAGTTGCAGCCGGTGGATGTTTATCACTCGGTAATCTGAAAATGAAAAAATTAAGTAACATCTTCACAGCAGCCGGAAGTGCAGTGATGCTGTCAGGACTTGGCGGTATCGCAATTGCATACAGTCAGATCAGCCAGACAGAAAAACCTAAGAAAATCGAGCCGATCTTTTCAAATGGTTTTTATATGATCCTGATCGTTGCAGTACTGATCCTGATCGTAACATTGATCGCGATGGCAAAACAGCCTAAGGTTGAGGCGGGTACTAAATATGAGATGGAAACAAAGTACCGCCTGTTCCTGATGTTAATGCCATTCCTGGCACTGGCTGGTGTATTCTGTTATCTGCCATTATGGGGATGGAGATATGCATTCTTTGATTACAAAGTTGGTGATACCTTAAGCATGGATAACTTTGTTGGATTCAAATGGTTCACACAGTTGTTTAAAAATCCTGCAACGGTAAGAGATATCATCCGTGTTCTGAAAAACACACTTGCAATGAGTGGTCTTGGAATTTTGACAAGCTGGCTTCCAATGGCATTTGCAATTTTCCTCTGCGAGATTAAAAACATGAAGTTCCGCCGCGTCGTACAGACACTTACAACAGTACCGAACTTCATCAGCTGGGTTCTTGTATATGCAATCGCAGTTTGATGGTAAATGCCGGAATCTGGAAAGAGGGCGTGAATATGCTGATGGGCGGCAGCCATGTATGGCTGCAGATGTTAGCCTGGGGCTTATGGAAAGGTATCGGCTGGAGTGCAATCATTTATATTGCAGCAATTTCCGGTATTGATCAGCAGCTTTATGAAGCAGCAACCGTCGACGGTGCAGGACGTTTCCAGAGAATGTGGAATATTACCGTGCCGAGCCTGATCCCGACATTCTGTGTATTACTGTTAATGTCGATTGCAAATATCTTAAGCAATGGTATGGATCAGTATTTAGTATTTGAAAACTCTACCAATACAAGTTCTATCATGGTACTTGACCTGTATGTATACAAACTTGGTATCGGACAGGGACAGATTCCATTATCAACAGTAATCGGTATGGTAAAATCCGTTGTCAGTGTAACGTTACTGTTTGCTGCAAACGGTATTTCGAAACTGATTCGTGGCGAGAGTATTGTATAAGGAGGCGTAAGACATGGCAAAAACAGCACAGGAAAAGGCTGATTTAAAAGCCGAAAAGCTTTATGAAAAAACACATAAACGCAAATATCGCTTAAAACCGGGCGATATCGTATTTAACATTTTAAATTACCTGTTTTTTACATTATTTACAATAGCATGTATATTTCCATTTTATTACCTGTTTATCAATACGATCAGCGATAATGATCTGGTAATCAAGGGTTTAATCAACTTCATACCGAGAGGAATCCATTTTGATAACTATACAGCGTTATTAAATGTAAGTGATCTTTCAAGTGCATTGATCGTATCACTGTCAAGAACAGTACTTGGTACGGCACTTATGGTAGCAGCATCCGGATTTATCGGATATCTGGTAACCAAAGATGAAATGTGGGGCAGAAAATTCTGGTACAGATTTCTTGTGATTACCATGTATTTCAATGCGGGTCTGATCCCATGGTTCTTAAATATGCAGATGTTAGGTCTGACCAATACATTCTGGGCATACATCATCCCTGGTATTGTGGCTCCGTATAACATCATTCTGGTAAAAACATACATAGAGTCAATTCCAGCGGAACTCGAAGAGAGTGCTCAGATCGACGGAGCAAGCTTCTTTACTGTATTCCGCAAGATCATCTGGCCGCTCAGTAAACCGATCCTTGCGACGATTGCGATTTTCGGTGCAGTTGGTCACTGGAACTCCTTTACGGATTCCCTGATCTTAATGACATCAGCTCCGAAATTATATACTTTACAGCACAGACTTTACATTTACTTAAATCAGGCATCCAACTTAAGTGCATTAATGGAGTCTGGCGGATCTGTCAGCGAGGCTGTTTTAAAATCAGCAATGAGTGGAAAGGTTATCAAATATACGATTTCCATGGTAACGGTAATCCCGATTTTAATCGTATATCCATTCATGCAGCGTTACTTTGAAAAAGGTATCATGTTAGGTGCCGTAAAAGGTTAAAGAGGTGTTAACCGCGAGGCGCGGAATCAAAATAACACAAAAACAAGGAGGAAAATTACATGAAAGCAAAGAAAATCGTATCACTGCTTCTGGCAGCTGCAATGACAGTTTCCATGGCAGCCTGTGGGGGTAGCAATCAGACAAGTGCATCAAAGAACAACAGCAACAATGCAGCGGGGGATGCTGCAGACGAAGATGCAACGGAGAGTGGAGTATCCGAGGAAACTTCCGAAGATGAAGCGGAAGATCTCGCAGATATCATTCCGGAAGAGACAGTTACTCTCGATGTATTCGATCAGTTAGCAAACTATTCCGGTGAGCAGATCGGATGGTTTGGTCAGATCATGTTAGACAAATTCAATGTAAAATTAAATATCATCCCGGATTCTGACGGTGTATATGAGACACGTATGGAGTCAGGAAACCTTGGAGATCTGGTTCTCTGGGGAAATGATTCTGATGAGTATCAGCAGGCAGTCAGCAAGGGAATGCTCTTTGACTGGAACGAGGATGATATCTTAAGCGATTACGGTCCATACATCAAACAGAACATGCCATATGCATTAGAGAAAAATGCAAATCTTTCCGGCGGTACTGTTTATGGATTCGGATTTGATGTTGCAAGGGATGCGACAGCACGTCAGGATTTCATGTATACCTGGGATTTAAGATGGGATCTTTACAAAGAGTTAGGATATCCTGAGATCAAGACTTTAGACGATATGGTAGATGTTTTAGGTCAGATGAAAGAGATCTGCCCGACCGATGATAACGGAAAAACAACTTATGGTGTTTCCTTATTCAACGACTGGGACGGAAACCTTGTAATGTTCGTAAAATCAACAGCAACTGCTTATTATGGATATGATGAATTTGGTTTTGGTCTGTATGATCCAGAGGAGCAGGTATTCCATCCAGCATTAGAGGAAAATGGACCTTACCTCACATGCTTAAAATTCTATAACAACCTGTATCAGAAAGGACTACTTGATCCTGACTCCCAGACACAGGGATATGACGGTATGCAGGAAGATTACCAGAACGGTGGAGCATTCTTAAATGTGTTCAACTTCTTAGGTTCTACTTTCTACAACTCAGATTCACATGCACAGGAAGGCAAAGCAATGTATCCTTGCCCACCGGAAGATGCAACCCCGATCTGCTATGGTCAGAATATCTACGGTGGAAACCGTATCTGGTCTATCGGTGCTAAGACAGAGTATCCGGAATTGTGTATGGCTATCTTAAACTGGTTATCTACTCCGGAAGGACGTATGACAGATGAGTATGGTCCAAAGGATGTCTGCTGGTACTATGATGAAAATGGAAAAACGCAGTTTACAGATTTAGGACGTGCAGCTAAGACAGATATCAGCACACAGATGTCTGATGGTTACAGCGGAACATTTGATGATGGTTCCTTTAAAATGAACAATACAACGTGGGCGATTGATTCCTTAAATCCTGATTCAAACGGTGAGACATTCAACTATCGTAAATGGGAAAGTTTTGCAACAGATGCAAATTCTGACATTGAGCAGGATTGGAGAGATAAGACCGGTTTTGCAACAGCAGATGAGTACATGGGATCAAGACCTTACAAACTTTCTCTTGGTACAACATACTCTGAGTCTACAAAATCTGATGAGTTAACTGTATTATGGACACAGGTTGCTGAGTGCATCAAGACAAATTCATGGAAAGCAATCTATGCTAAGACAGATGCTGAATACGACCAGATCGTTGCAGACATGATCTCCCAGGCAAAAGACTACGGCTATGACGAGTGTATCGCATTCCAGGAGAATGAGGCATCACTTAGAAAAGCAGCTGAGAACGAAGTAAAAGGGACCATCAAATAATTGTATCACAAATGAATGACAGACCAGAGCAGAAGATCCGGACATTCCGTCCGGATCGCCCCGGTCTGTTTTCATCATACTGGATATCTGGAGTAAAATCCTGTATGATGAAAGCAGATCAGAGGTATGAAATAAAATGAGAGATAAGAAAAGTGCATGGGAAGCACTTTGAGATTGGAGGAAAACAAATGAAATTTTTTAGCGTTGACAGTCCATTGTACCGTTTTTTAAGCAGAGTACTTGATATTTTAAAACTAAATTTTTTATGGATTCTTGGAAGCCTGCCGGTTTTTACGATCGGGGCATCGACCACGGCGGCAATGTCAGTTGCGTTAAAGTTAGCGGATGATGAGGAGGGCTATATCGCGAAATCATATTTTGAAGCGTACAAGGCAAACTTTAAACAGGGCGTTCCGATGGGACTGATCTTTCTGGTTGCATGGTATGCGGTATATCTTGACTTCCAGCTGTTTGGAGCAGTGAAAAATAATCCGGTCATTTTGCTGATCATCGGTATGGTGTCCGTATTTCTTGTGATCATTGCGATGATCTATTCCTTTTCACTGCTGGCAAGATATGAAAATACGGTGGTCCGCACGATCCAGAATTCTATGGATATTTCAAGAAAATATTTTGGAAAAACACTGATCCTTGTGATCCTCGTCGCAGCAGAAGTGCTGATCTTCCAGAATCTTATTTGGACCTGGATTTATCATTTACACGGTCGCAGCAGTAAGCAAACGTGTATTCTTACAGATCGAGCGTGTGAACCGCGAGGGCGAGTGACAGGTAAAACCGGTTAACAGAACAAATCAGGAACAGCAATACGAAAAAGATGCAAAAATACAGCACAGAAATTGGAGGTAAATATGATCGAGAGCAGCAAAGTACATAAAATTTTATATGGTGGAGATTACAACCCGGAACAGTGGCCGGAGGAGATCTGGAAAGAGGACATGCGCCTGTTTAAATTAGCGCACATTGATGTCGTGACGCTCAATGTTTTCAGCTGGGCAGCACTGCAGCCGGATGAAATTACCTATGATTTTTCCAAACTGGATAAGATCATGGAGTATGTGAAAGAAAACGGACTGAAAGTCTGCTTTGCAACTTCGACAGGAGCGCATCCGGCGTGGATGGCAAGAAAATACCCGGATATCCTGCGTGTCGGGCATAACGGCATGAAACGCAAATTCGGAGCACGTCACAATTCCTGTCCGAACAGCCCGACTTACCGGAAATATTCTGTGGCACTTGCCGCAAAACTGGCAGAGCGATACAAAGATTATGACAATATCGTTGCATGGCATATTTCCAATGAATATGGCGGGGAATGTTACTGCGAAAACTGTGAAAAAGCATTCCGTGTATGGCTGCATAAAAAATATGGAACGCTGGATGAGTTAAACCGTGTATGGAACACTTCTTTCTGGGGACATACCTTTTATGACTGGGATGATGTTGTTTTGCCGGATATGCGTTCAGAGGAGTTTAACTGGGATGGCATCCGTACCAATTTCCAGGGGATTTCACTCGATTACCGCAGATTCAATTCGGACAGTATCTTAGACTGCTACAAATTAGAGCGCGATGCGGTAAAAGAGTACACGCCGGATATTCCGGTTACCACAAATCTGATGGGATTTTATCCATCATTAGACTACCAGAAATGGGCAAAAGAAATGGATTTTATTTCCTGGGACAGCTATCCTTCCTTTGGCGCAGAGACAGAAAACAATGCGATGGCACATGATCTGATGCGTGGATTAAAGGGTGGCAAACCGTTTGCACTGATGGAACAGACACCGAGTGTGAGTAACTGGCATACCTACTGTGCCTTAAAGCGACCGGGTATGATGCGCTTATACAGCTATCAGGCGGCAGCGCACGGCGCAGATACGATCATGTTTTTCCAGATGAGAAGAAGCATTGGTGCCTGTGAGAAATATCACGGTGCAGTGATCGACCATGTCGGCAATGAGAATACGAGAGTGTTCCGTGAGATCACAGCACTTGGCGAAGAACTGACTGAACTTTCTGATACACTGCTTGGTGCAAGAACTCCGGCAGAAGTGGCAGTTGTATTTGACTGGGATAACTGGTGGGCAACGGTATTATCCGCAGGCCCAAGCCGTTGTATCAATTATTATGAGGAGATTTATCAGTATTATAAGGCACTGTTAAATCTTCATATCCCAATGGATTTTGTTGGTGTGGACGATGATCTGTCCGGTTATAAAGTTGTCATTGCACCGATGTTATACATGTGCAAAGACGGTTATGATGAAAAGATCCGCAGCTTTGTCAAAGCGGGCGGCACCTTTCTGACCTCCTATTTCAGCGGATATGTGGAAGACCATGACCTTGTGATCACAGGCGGATATCCGGGCAGACTGCGCGATATTTTGGGTATCTGGGTAGAAGAATCCGATGCGATTCCGGCAGGAGATGCTGGCATGAAACATACCTTTGCATACAAAGATGTGACTTATCCGGCAGAAGTGCTTTGTGATTTATCACATACCGAAGGCGCAGAAACACTCGCAACCTATGATAATGACTTCTATGCCGGAATGCCCGTACTGACCTGCAACACCTTTGGATCCGGAAAAGCCTGCTACGTCGCAACCCGCTCCAATCAGGACTTCTACCGCACTTTTTTAACTGACATTATGAAAGAAGCCGGCGTAGAACCACTCGCAGAAGGCAGTGACAAAGTAGAGATCACTCTCCGCGAAAACAAAAACGGCAGCTTCCTCTTCCTCTTAAATCCGACGGACGAATCACAGGAAGTAACGCTGAAAAAAGCCGGAACTGACCTGCTCGGCGGAATGACTTACCAGGCAGGAGAGAAAGTTGTACTTCCGGCAAAAGCAGTGGCGATCGTTCAAAGCAGGTAAAGGTTATCCCAAGCAAGTAGAGATTTTCCACAAAGAAACCGCGAAACTCTTCAAAAAACTGAAGTAGTTGAGTCCCAGGCACAGCCTAAATTAGAGTTTCGCCCCATCTAGAGCAAGAAAAGAGGACATACACTATGTCGAAACAGCAAAAGGAACAACAACTTCTCGAAACCGTAGACCGCATCATCGCAGAAGGCCCGTACCAGCCAGCCTGGTCATCCCTGATGCAGACGAAAACCCCTGACTGGTTTAAACAGAAAAGATTTGGCATCTTCATCCACTGGGGCGTCTACAGTGTTCCCGCCAACTCCAACGAATGGTACCCAAGAAACATGTACATCGAGGGAATGCCCGCATACGAACACCATATAAAAACCTACGGCAGCCAGAAAGACTTTGGATATAAAGACTTCATCCCGATGTTCCACGCCGAAAAATTTGACCCGGCAGAATGGGTGCGTTTATTCAAAGAAGCCGGTGCCGGTTATGTGTTTCCGGTTGCAGAACACCATGATGGATTTCAGATGTACAAAAGTGAACTGTCCCACTGGAATTCGGCAGAGATGGGGCCGAAACGGGACGTGCTTGGTGAACTGAAAGCGGAGATTGAGAAACAGGGACTTACGTTCTGCACATCATCCCACCGTGCAGAACATTGGTTTTTCTTAGGACACGGAAAAGAATTTGACAGTGATATCAAAGAACCATTGCAAAAAGGAGACCTGTACTGGCCGTCCATGCCGGAACCGGATGCAGAAGATCTCTACGGAGAGCCGTATCCGACAGAAGAATTTTTAAATGACTGGTTAGCACGCACAGCGGAAATTATATTAAATTATAAACCATCCCTGCTGTATTTTGACTGGTGGGTGCAGCATCAGGCGTTCAAACCATATTTAAAGAAACTCGCTGCATTTTATTACAACTGCGGCGTGAAATGGGGCAAAGATGTTAAAATCTGTTATAAACATGATGCGATGATGTTTGGCAGTGGAATTGTGGAAGTGGAGCGCGGTGGGTTTGCGGAAGCAAAGCCCTATGATTGGCAGACCGATACGGCAGTTGCAAGAAATTCCTGGTGCTATACTGACACATTGGATTATAAAAGCAGCAATGAGATCATTTGTACACTCGTGGATGTGGTCAGCAAAAATGGTAATCTTCTGTTAAATATCGGTCCGAAGGCGGATGGAACGATCCCGGATGGTGACCGTGCTATTTTGGAAGATCTTGCAAAATGGATGAAAGTAAACAGTGAGGCCGTTATCGGTGCAAATGTCTGGCGAAAATCCATGGAAGGTCCGACGGCAGCGGCAGAAGGACAGTTTCAGGATCAGAAAGAACTGAAATTTACAAACAAAGATTACCGTTTTACGATTAATCATGGAAATATTTACGCAATTGCGTTACAATGTCCTAAAGATGGTGTTTTCTGTATCCGTTCACTGGCAGACAGCAGTGATCAGAATGTGCCGGAGTTTCATGGTATCATTGAGTCGGTGGATATTTTAGGATATGATGGCAGGCTGCAATGGTCTGTGGACGGGGAAGGACTTCATGTAACCGCACCTGGAATAGACAGTGAGTTTCCGGTTGTTGTGCGTGTGCGTCCGGAATAAACACCGCTCTGAGTGAAAAATGAACGAAAGGCGTAAAAAACATGAGTCTGTTTGCCCGGATAAAAACATTCATAGGCAATTTAAGACTGCGGGAGAGAATGCTCTTTATATACATTGCCGGAGGAATTCTGCCGATTCTGCTGTTGGATATTTATACTTATCAGAATACGAGATCGGTGTTGATCCAGAAAGCGAAGGAAAGCGAGATGGATGGGTTAAATATGATCGCGGATTCAATGAGCGAGAGTATGTCCGTCATCTCCGACATTTCCAAACAGATGTACTTTGATGAAAAGATTGAGCATATCGCATTTCATCAGTATGAAAACTATTCGGAGATTCTTGCAGATTACAGAGACTATGATACCATTTCTGATTATCTGAAATATTATTATCATGAAATTTCAAGTATCACGTTGTATCTGAATAATGATACAATTTCCAATAATGAA
>OHWC01001027.1_pt1 | contig 13069 bp, 9 predicted proteins | sample 1579541 | NCBI WGS metagenome assembly OHWC01 (sample SAMEA3882551, study PRJEB24775) | human gut metagenome | biome: human-associated habitat; feature: intestine environment; material: feces | place: Netherlands | collected 2009/2010
ATCAATATTTATGTATATGGAGGATTTTATTATGAAATTCGGTTATTTCGATGACACCAACAAAGAATATGTCATCACATCTCCAAAAACACCACTGCCATGGATCAACTACCTTGGTTCCGAGAACTTCTTTTCCCTGATCTCAAACACCTGCGGCGGTTACAGTTTCTACAAAGATGCAAAGTTACTCCGCCTGACCAGATACCGTTATAATAATGTACCGCTCGATTCCAATGGACATTACTACTATGTTAAAGATGGTGACACGATCTGGAATCCGGGCTGGATGCCTTCCAAAACAGAACTGGATGCTTACAGCTGCCGTCACGGTATGGGTTATTCCGTATTTAAAGGAACCAAAAATAAACTGACCGCAGAGCTTACCTCTTTTGTTCCGGTCGGTGAGACATGTGAAGTTGGAAAACTCTCCCTTACCAATGAGAGCAATGAAACCCGCAATTTTTCTGTTTTCTCATATGTAGAGTTCTGCCTGTGGAACGCAATGGACGATATGACCAACTTCCAGCGTAACTTCTCCACCGGTGAGGTTGAGATCCACGGTTCTGCTCTTTATCATAAGACCGAATACAGAGAGCGCAGAAATCATTACGCTGTTTACGCTGTCAACGCTCCGATCGCCGGTTTTGATACAGACCGTGACTCGTTCTTAGGCGCTTACGGTGAAAACTCTGCTCCGGAAGTTGTTGTAAACGGAACTTCAAAGAATTCTGTTGCAAGCGGCTGGGCACCGATCGGTTCCCACCACCTTGAAGTATCTCTTGCTCCGGGCGAGACAAAGACCTACGTTTTCGTACTTGGTTATGTTGAGAATCCGGTAGAGGAAAAATGGGTTGGACGTGCTGAGGATGGAGTCATCAACCGCAAACGTGCCGATGAACTTCTCTCCCGTTTTGATACCGCAGAAAAAGCAGACGCAGCACTCGTCAAATTAAAAGATTACTGGAACGAACTGCTGTCCCATTTTACCATTTCTTCCAGTGAGGAGAAGTTAGACCGTATGGTAAACATCTGGCACCAGTATCAGTGTATGGTTACCTTTAACATGAGCCGTTCCGCATCTTACTTTGAGTCCGGTATCGGCCGTGGCATGGGATTCCGTGATTCCTGTCAGGATCTGCTCGGTTTCGTACATCTGATCCCTGACCGTGCGAGAGAGCGTATCTTAGATATCGCAGCTACCCAGTTCGAGGACGGAAGTGCTTATCATCAGTATCAGCCGCTCACCAAAAAAGGCAACTCTGACATCGGAAGCGGCTTTAACGATGATCCGTTATGGCTGATCGCCGGAACTGCAGCTTATATCAAAGAGACCGGCGATTACTCAATTCTCGACGAGATGACACCATATGACAGCGATGCTTCCAAAGCAACCACTTTCATGGAGCATTTGCGCCGTTCCTTCCATTATACAATGGAACATCTGGGACCGCACAATTTACCGCTGATCGGACGTGCCGACTGGAACGACTGTCTCAACTTAAACTGCTTCTCGACTGAGCCGGGTGAATCTTTCCAGACTTTTGGTCCTTCCGAAGGCCCGAATGCTGAATCCGTATTTATCGCAGGTATGTTTGTCCGCTACGGAAAAGATTATGCAGCAATCTGCCGCCATCAGGGCATGACGGAGGAAGCAGAACTTGCAGAGAAAGCAATCGCAGAGATGGAAAAAACCGTTATGGATGCCGGCTGGGATGGCGAATGGTATCTGCGTGCTTACGATCATTACAAAAATAAGATCGGTTCAAAAGAATGCGAAGATGGCAAGATCTTTATTGAGCCACAGGGCTTCTGTGTTATGGCTGAGATTGGTTTAGAGGAAGGCTGCTGCTTAAAGGCAATGGAATCCGTCGAAAAATATCTCGACACGAAATACGGTATCGTACTGTTACAGCCGCCTTACCACAGATATCATGTGGAACTTGGTGAGATTTCTTCTTATCCACCAGGATACAAAGAAAACGCAGGTATCTTCTGTCACAACAACCCATGGATCTCTATCGCGGAGACTGTAATTGGCAGAGGCAACCGTGCCTGGCAGGTATATACAAGAACCTGTCCTGCATACATTGAGGATATCAGCGAGATCCACCGCACAGAGCCTTATGTATACTCCCAGATGATTGCCGGAAAAGACGCCCCGAACTTCGGTGAGGCAAAGAACAGCTGGCTGACAGGAACCGCCGCATGGACCTTCCTCAATGTTTCCCAGTTTATCCTTGGTATCCGCCCGGATTATGATGGTCTGACTGTTGATCCTTGTATTCCATCCAAATTAGATGGTTTTACCGCCAAACGTGATTTCCGCGGTGTCAGCTACCATATCACCGTAAAGAATCCAAATCATGTGGAAAAAGGTGTGCTTTCCATGATCGTGGATGGACAGCCGGTAGAGGGAACTACGATTCCATTCTCGGCTGAGAAGAAAGATGTAAATGTAGAAGTAACGATGGGCTAACCTCCCTGCCTGTCTTTACCTGACAAAAGAAGCCTTCTTTTTATGAAGGCTTCTTTTGTATCCCAAACTAAAATGTTTCATTTTTTCTGTATTTGCGTGGTGATATACCTTTTATCTTTCGAAACGAATCCCCAAAATAGTTACTGTCATTAAATCCACATTCAAAAGCAATATCTGTGATAGATTTATTCGTTTCCAGCAGCAGCCTGCATGCATTCTGTATCCGGAGATTAATAATATATTCTTTAAACCCGAACCCCGTCGCTGTCTTAAATCTCTTAGACAAAAATGACTTATTCATGTCAAATTTATCCGCCACATCTTCCAGTAAAATATTTTCCGTATAATGTTCAAAAATATATGTTGCAACTTCCTGGATTTTTCGGTTATCAACATCAATCTCTTTTATAACATTGTCCTCATACTCCTTGCATCTTATGATAAACAGCAAAAGTTCAACAAGTCCTGCTTTTATAAATGCCGTTGATAATATGTCCGGCGTATCATTTTCAAACATTAACTTATCCAGCAGGGAATCCACATAGTTTCTGCGTTTTTCCGGTATATTGATTACCCCCGGAACCATACAGTTCTTAAGATATTCCGCTCCGATCTGTTCTTTGATCCAATCCGTAATCTCCTGCCGGAAACTGATAACAATCCTTTCATGAATTCCTTTCCCGGTATATACTGTCTTATGCAGACAGCCACCCGGAACGATTACAAGATCACCTTTTCCAAACTTATAGATATTGTGATCAATAAAGCTGGTGCACTCTCCACTGGAAAGATAAAAAATTTCATGAAATGGATGTACATGTGGCTCGCAGTTACTTTCAGATATCGTATTACTTCTTCTGATCTTCTTAATATCAAAATCTTTTGACATATCCTGAAACATATAATTCTCCATTTTTCTGTACTTTTATGTGTTTTTATCATTTTTTTCAAGGAATATACTGTTTTTTTGTCATATTATGAACCATATGAATACAACCTGTCAACATATTTTATAAATCCACAAGGAGCTCCTATGCCAAAACAAATATCTGAAAATAAACGAAATATGATTCTAAATGGAAACCTGTCCCAGGCAATCCTTATGCTCGCCGTTCCGGTCATGATCAATAGTTTTATCCAGTCGATGTATAATCTTACGGACACATTCTGGCTTGGACGGATCGGAACAGAAAACCAGTCTGCCATAACGCTCGTATCACCATTTCAAAATATCCTTAACAGTTTTGGCAGCGGCATAACAACCGCAGGTGCAATTCTTATATCGCAATACCTTGGTGCCAGAAAAGATGAACAGGCAAACAAAATGGCAAATCATATCTGTATTACATCCCTTGGTTTCTCCCTCATCTGTGCATTACTGTGCTGGCTGATATCCCCGGCATTAGTCACCTGGCTCGGTGCCAGGGGAGTGGTCTATGAGTACGGTCTTACTTATTTAAGAATTGTGGTCCTTGATATGCCATTTCTGTTCATGATCAATTTATTCACAGCCGTGAAACAGGCGCAGGGGGACACTGTAAAACCCATGCTTCTCAATCTGCTTGGTATCATGATCAATCTGATATTAGATCCTCTTTTCCTCATTGTGTTCCACTTTGGAATCGGAGGCGCAGCATTTGCCACGCTTATAGCAAAAATCCCCTGCGCTCTCATTGGACTGATCCTTCTTACAAAATCAAATCAGCTCATACGGATTTCTTTTAAAAATTTTGTCTTTGACCAAAAAATGATACGCGCCATTATCAAAATTGGTCTGCCAACTGCGATTGGCGGCAGCACCATGCAGCTAGGTACGCTGATCATGACCAGAAATGTAAATGTTTATGGTTATATTGCAACCAGCGCCTATGGTATTGGCAACAAAATCAACAGTCTTATCACAATGCCAGCCAGTGGTGTCGGTTCCGCCGTTTCTACTATAGTTGGACAAAATATGGGAGCCGGAAACACAGAGCGGGCGAAGAAAACCTTCCATTATTCATTAAAAATGTGTACCTTATTTTTACTTATTCTGGGATTCATTTTTTCAAGACGCCCTGTTTCCCAGACTATGGTATCATTCTTTTCAACAGATGCCAAAGTCATCCCTCTGGCTGCAGACTATTTATCCATTATTGCATTCTGGTGCTTTACAAACGCTTTTTATAATGTATCACAGGGATTGTTCCAGGGATGTGGGCATACACTGATCACAATGCTCGTAGATGCTTCCCGGATATGGCTATTCCGTCTGTTGTCTCTTTGGATATGCGCAAATGTATTTCATATGGGAGTGGCATCCGTCTGGTATTCCGTTGTAATCAGTAATGGAACCTCTGCCATAATCCTGTATCTGCTATACTGGACCGGAATATGGAAAAAAGGATATGCAGACCCTCTCTAGAGCCTTTCATATCCTTTTCTCTTTCACTTTAATCTTCTATTTCCAGTTATCAAAATTTGTTGCAAATTAATTTGCTGTCACAAGTCCGTTCTCACAATCCAATTCTACATATGCACTGGATTTTAAGACATCAAGCGCATGTTTTGCACCGATCAGAACCGGAATATCAAGGCTTAATCCTGCAATCGCCGCATGGCAGTTTTCACCGGATGCTTCCACGATGAGTCCGGATGCCTCACGCATCTGTGTCATCATGGCATTGCTGGTATCTTTTGCAACAATGATGTCCCCGACTTTAAAGTTTTTAAGGTCTTCATCGCTGTGGCAGACGCAGAGATTTGCAGAAATCTTCTGTGTTCCGATTCCTTGTCCCTCCACTAAGATATGTCCTGCCACCTGCACCTTGATCAGGTTGGTCGTACCGGATACACCAAGAGGAACTCCTGCGGTTAAGACAACAACATCGCCCTTTGAAATGATTCCTGCTGCTTCTGCTGCATCGACTGCATAGTCAAACAGTTCTTCTGCCTGTGTCTTTTCCTCGATCATAAGCGGGATCACACCCCAGGATAATGCAAGCTGACGGTAAATCTTTTCTGTCAGACATCCTCCGATAATCGGACAGTTTGGACGATATTTGGAAACCATGCGGGCGGTACGTCCTGATTTTGTTACCGTGATGATTGCTGCCGCATTCAAATCTCCCGCCATTGTACATGTCGCATGGGAGATTGCATTGGTCACATCCGGGTTGCTCATGGTTTTGCGCATTTTAAAACGCTGTAAGTAATTGATATCCTGTTCCGTACGGACTGCAATACGCACCATAGTCTTTAAAGCCTCGATCGGATACATACCTGCAGCTGTCTCTCCGGAGAGCATGATCGCACTGGTTCCGTCGTAGATTGCATTTGCAACGTCAGTTGCCTCTGCTCTGGTCGGACGCGGATGTTTCATCATGGAATCAAGCATCTGAGTCGCTGTGATAACCTTCTTGCCTGCATCGTATACTTTTTTAATGATCATCTTCTGGATCACCGGTACATCCTCTAACGGGATCTCAACACCCATATCACCACGCGCTACCATGATTCCATCGGAAACACGGATAATATCGTCAATATTCTGTACACCCTGCATATTTTCAATTTTTGCAATGATATTGATATCCTCGCCGCCTTTTTCTGCAAGGATCTTGCGGATTGCAAGCACATCATCTGCGGTACGGACAAAAGATGCAGCAATAAAATCATAATCATGCTCTACCGCAAATACGATATCACCATAATCTTTTTCGCTGATATATGGCATGGACAATTCTACATTCGGAACGTTCACGCCTTTTCTGTTGGAGATCACACCGCCATTTAACACCTGGCAGATGATATCTTTTGGCTTATTGCCATCTTTATCTGCCTTTGCACCAGATGTCACCTTGATTTCTTTTACTTCCATTCCGATCAGACCATCATCGATCAGAATGCGATCTCCCGGTTTTACATCCTCCGGCAGGTTTTTATAAGTAATGGAAACACGTTTTGCATCTCCCATAATCTCATCGGTTGTCAGGGTAAAAGTCTGTCCATCCTTAAGCTCGACTTTTCCGTCCGTAAAATCTCTCAGGCGGATCTCCGGTCCTTTTGTGTCAAGCAGTGCTGCGACTGGACGCTTTAATTCCTTACGAAGTTTCTGTAACATCTGAAGGCGTCCTAACTGCTCCTCATGGTCACCATGGGAAAAATTAAAACGGGCAACGTTCATTCCCTCTTCGATCAGGCGTTTTAATACACCTTCCTTATCTGTTGAAGGTCCTAAAGTACAAACAATTTTTGTTTTTCTAAACATCTTTTTTCCTCGTAAAAAAATTTATTTTCGGCAATCGATTCAGTCTTATTATTACCATAAAAATGGCAGTTTATTTCGTGATCATCGTACCCGGTCCACCGCTCACATAGGTGCCGTCTTTGTTCAGCTTTGTAATAAGTACGGAACGGATTGCGGAATCTCCAATAAAATCAATGGCAGCCTGAATCTTTGGCAGCATGTCATCCTCTCCGAACTGACCTTCTTCCATATACTGTTTTGCTTCTGCAACAGTCATGGTCGAAAGAGGTTTCTCATTCTCTGTGCCGTAATTCAGACATACATTGTCCACACTTGTTAAAATGACTAACATGTCAGCATCTAAAAGTTCTGCTAATTTTCCTGCTGCAAGGTCTTTTTCAATGACTGCACTCGCACCTTTTAAATTATTGTCCTGTGCAAGTACCGGAATACCGCCACCTCCGCAGGCAACAACAACCTGATCTGCATCCGATAATGCACGGATCGCATCGATTTCAACGATATCCATTGGCTTCGGTGCTGCAACGATACGGCGGAATCCTCCTTCTACTGCTGTGACATGATTTCCTTTTTTCTCCTCTGCCTCAGCTTCTTCTTCTGTCATCACACGTCCGATCACCTTACCTGGTTTGTAAAAAGCCTCATCATATGGATCGACAACAACCTGTGTCAGAACTGTGGAAACTGTCTTATAAATTCCCTTATTCAGCAGCTCGGCACGGATAGCATTCTGTAAATCGTAACCGATATATCCCTGACTCATTGCAGAACATACAGACATTGGCGTAGCGGTATACTCCGGATATAATCTGCAGAACTCATTCATTGCTGTATGGATCATACCAACCTGTGGCCCGTTACTGTGTGTAATGACTACCTGATAATCATCGCGGATAAAATCAGCAACCGCTTTTGCAGTGCGTTTTGTTGCCTCTTTCTGCTCCGGTAATGTGGTACCAAGTGCTTCATGACCAAGTGCTATTACGATTTTTTTCTTTTTCATGGCTATCCTCCGATACTGACTCTTCGTCATTGTGATTATTTTAGCATGAACCTCATACAGGCGCAATCTGATAAGAGTTTGCTTCCTGTTAAGATTTTCTGCTTTTTGTAAATTTTTATAGTTTCAGCATACCATATTCTGACATATTTTTAAACAGGCTATTTTTCTTCCTGCGGCAGCACGAAAGAATCGATCAGCTTCCAGATCTCGTCACGCCCCTGCTTCGTCTCTGCAGAAAACGGAATGATCGTGGTTCCCGGCTGCACGTTTAAGCCCTCACGGATCGCTTTGACGTTTTTCTGGATCTGGCTTCGTTTGATCTTGTCTAACTTAGTTGCGATAATGATCGGTGCAAATCCCTGATACACCATCCACTCATACATCATTCTGTCGTTTGCAGACGGATCGTGGCGGATATCGATCAAAAGAAAGACTGCCTTTAACTGCTTTGAAGTGTGAAGGTAATTCTCGATCATTTTTCCCCACTTTGCCTTCACTTCCTCGGATGCCTTTGCATAGCCGTATCCCGGAAGATCGACAAGGTACATGGCATCGTTGATATTGTAAAAGTTGATGGTCTGCGTTTTTCCAGGCTGTGCGGAAGTACGCGCCAGTGCTTTGCGGTTCATCAGTGCATTGATCAGAGATGATTTTCCAACGTTTGATTTTCCTGCAAAAGCCACCTCCGCATATGCGGTATCCGGCACCTTGCTGGTCACACCGCAGACAATTTCCAGGTTTACATTTTTTATTACCATGTTTTTCTCCTTTTTACAAATGCCACTTCCAGCACTTCCTGCATTTTTTCCACAAATACAAGTTCAAGACCTTTTTTGATTTCTGAGGAAATTTCCTCCACATCCTTCTCGTTTTTCTTCGGAATGCAGATCGTTTTGATTCCGGCATTCTTCGCTGCAAGGATCTTTTCTTTTAAGCCACCAATCGGGAGAACTCTGCCGCGCAGTGTGATCTCTCCTGTCATTGCGACATCCGCACGGACCGGAGTCTGTGTGATCGCAGAAAGCATTGCCGTCGCCATCGTGATACCTGCGGACGGTCCGTCTTTTGGCACTGCCCCCTCCGGGATATGGATATGAATGTCATTTTCCTGAAAAAACTTCTTTGGAATATGATATTCTTCCCCTACCGAACGGATATAACTTAAGCCTGCCTGTGCGGACTCTTTCATCACATCTCCGAGTTGTCCGGTAAGCTGTACTTCGCCTTTGCCCGGCATCACGTTGACCTCGATCTCCAACGTATCACCGACGACGCTCGTCCATGCCAGACCGCGCACGATTCCGACCTCATCGTTCTCGTTTTTCTGATCAAACGTATATCTCTCTTTTCCAAGATATTTTTCTACATTCTGACCTGTAACTTTTACGCATTTGACTTCGGATTCGTATACTTCCCTTGCAGATTTTCTTGCAATTTCAGACAGCCTGCGCTCTAAATTACGCACACCTGCTTCCCTTGTATAACCGGAAATGATCTTTTGCAGCGCACGGTCACTGATCTTTAACTGTTCCGGCTTTAAACCGTTTTTCTCTTTTACTTTCGGCAGCAAATGCTCTTTTGCAATATGGAACTTCTCATTTTCCGTATAACTGCTCACCTCGATCAGTTCCATACGGTCGAGCAGCGGACGTGGAATATCCTGAACAGAGTTTGCTGTCGCAATAAACAGTACCTCTGACAGATCAATCGGAACCTCGATATAGTGGTCGCGGAACTTACAGTTCTGCTCTGCGTCGAGCACCTCAAGCATGGCAGATGCAGTGTCGCCCTTATAATCGCTGCTCATTTTATCGATCTCATCAAGCAGCATCAGTGGGTTTTTCACGCCGGCACTGCGCAGACCATTGACAATACGTCCCGGCATCGCACCGACATAAGTTTTCCGGTGTCCACGGATCTCCGCCTCGTCACGGACGCCGCCTAAACTGATTCGAACATACTTTTTATCAAGTGCACGCGCCACGGAACGGGCAATGCTCGTCTTTCCGGTACCAGGCGGTCCGACTAAACATACGATCGGGCTCTCGCCCTTTTTCGTCAGATTGCGCACAGCAAGGAACTCTAACATACGCTCTTTTACTTTTTCCAATCCGTAATGATCTTCATTTAAAATGCGCTCTGCATTTTTCAGATCCTTGTTATCTTTGGATGCCTTATTCCACGGCAGTTCTAACATGGTCTCGATATAACCGCGACTGACTGCACTCTCCGAAGAACTTCCACTGATATTTTTAAAGCGTAAGATCTCTTTTCTGATCTTTTCTTTGACTTCTTTGTCTGCCTTTAACTTTTTCAACTGTTCTAAATAGGCATCCGCATCTGACTCCGCATTATCCTCGCCGAGTTCTTCCCGGATCAGCTTCATCTGTTCACGCAGGATATATTCCTTCTGGTTCTTATCCACACGTTTCTTTACTTTTGCCTGGAATTCATTTTTGATCGCAGTGATCTCAATTTCTTTTAAAAGAAGCGCCATCAAAACTTCATAGCGCTCCGTCAGTGAAACTGCCTCTAATATTTCCTGCTTCTGTTCATAATAAAAAGGAAGATTGTTGGCGATCAGATCCATGATCTTCGGCAGATTCTTTTCTTCCCTGACCTGTCTGCGCATTTCACCTCCGACACGCGGGTTGACAGTTACATATTTTTCAAATGTGTCCTGTACACTGCGCACCATAGCCGTTTTTGCCTCGTCCGACAATCCCTCATCAATTTCTTCACACCGCGTGAGTTCCACCTCTAAAAAGTCCGTCTGAGAAACAAAAGCGGACAATTGTGCCCGCTCTGTTCCTTCCACTAAAACTCTGACGATGTTGTTTTGTAATTTTATGACCTGCCTGACCTCTGCAATAATACCGATATGATATAAATCTTCGATGCCAGGCTCTTCCTGCTCCACATCACGCTGTGCAACAAGGAAGATCTTCTGTTCATCCATCATACTCTGTTCTACTGCATGAATCGACTTTTCACGGCTCACATCAAAATGTGCGATCATCCCCGGAAGGATGACCATTCCGCGAAGTGCCACCGCAGGCATTTTCATCGCTTTATTATCCAACCTGTTTTTCCTCTATCTTTTCAAGTTCACGTTCTTCGATCGCAAGCTGTTCATCCACCATCTCTTTTGTGATCTGGCACTGTGTAATGGATTCATCCGATGGAATGTGGTACATCAGATCTAATGTAACAGCCTCCATGATCGCACGAAGTCCACGCGCTCCTGTCTTGCGCTCTAACGCTTTATCTGCAATCGCCTCAAGTGCTTCTTTGTCAAAGTCAAGCGCTACACCGTCTAACTCAAACAGCTTCTGATACTGTTTGGTCAGCGCATTTTTCGGCTCCTGTAAAATGCGGATCAATGCGTCCCTGTCAAGCATATCCAAAGATACCGTTACCGGCACACGTCCGATAAACTCAGGGATCAACCCGAACTTTACAAAATCCTGTGGAAGTGCATGTTTTAACACATCACCGATATTGTAATCTCTCTTGTCACGGATATCTGCATTAAATCCGATCGTCTTCTGATCCATTCTGGTCTCAATGATCTTCTCAAGTCCGTCAAACGCACCGCCGCAGATAAATAAGATGTTGGTCGTGTCGATCTGGATCAACTCCTGCTGCGGATGCTTTCTTCCACCCTGTGGCGGAACAGACGCAACAGTTCCCTCTAAGATTTTTAATAATGCCTGCTGTACACCCTCACCGGATACATCTCTGGTGATGGATACATTTTCAGATTTTTTGGAGATCTTGTCGATCTCGTCGATATAGATAATTCCGCGCTGTGCACGTTCAATGTTATAATCAGCCGCCTGAATGATCTTTAAAAGGATATTTTCAACATCCTCTCCAACATATCCGGCCTCCGTCAGTGTGGTCGCATCTGCGATTGCAAATGGAACGTTTAAGACTCTCGCTAATGTCTGTGCCAACAGTGTTTTTCCGGAACCGGTCGGTCCTAACATCAGAATGTTGCTCTTCTGAAGCTCTACACCGAGGTCATCTCCGGCCATGATTCTTTTATAATGGTTATAGACAGCCACAGACAGCACTTTTTTTGCCTGATCCTGTCCAATGACATAATCATCCAAAAATGCCTTTAACTCTTCCGGCTTTAACAGATTAATCTGCTCTTCCGGCTCTGCCACTTCACCTGCTGCCTCATCATTTTCTAATTCTTCATCGATAATTTCAGCACAGATATCCACGCACTCGTCACAGATATATGCACCGTTTGGTCCTGCAATCAGCTTGCGAACCTGATCCTGCGTCTTCCCGCAAAAGGAACAACGGAATTTATCGTCATTTCTTCCTGCCATAATTGCTGTTTCTCCGTATTCTATCGATTTGTGATGACATCATCAATCAGACCATATGCCTTTGCTTCTTCCGCAGACATATAATAATCACGCTCTGTATCTGCTGCGATCACATCATATGGTTTTCCGGTATTTGCAGCAAGGATCTCATTCAAACGTTTTTTCGTCTTTAAGATATTCTCTGCTGCAATCTGGATCTCTGTCGCCTGACCTTTTGCTCCACCGGACGGCTGATGGATCATGATCTCTGCGTTCGGAAGCGCAAGTCTCTTTCCTTTGGTACCGCCGGAAAGTAAAAATGCTCCCATACTTGCTGCAAGTCCGATACAGATCGTGGATACATCACATTTGATGTACTGCATTGTATCATAAATTGCAAGTCCTGCTGTTACCATTCCACCCGGGGAATTGATATATAACTGGATATCTTTTCCAGGATCTTCTGACTCTAAGAAAAGTAACTGTGCTACGGTAAGACTTGCTGTTGTCTCATTCACTTCTTCTCCGAGGAAAATGATTCTGTCTTTTAATAAACGGGAGTAAATATCATAATTACGCTCTCCCCTGCTGGTCTGCTCAATGACGTAAGGTACTAAACTCATTTTGTTTTCCTCCAATCCATTTTGTTTATAAAAATTTAATTATTGCTTATATGCTTAAACAGACCGGCCCGAATGAGCCAGTCTGTTGTATGTTGTCCGCTTTCGACGAAGCCTCTCTTATTCTTCTGCGTTTTCTTCTGCGTTTTCTTCAGCTTCCGCTTCTTTTTCTTTCTTAGTCTTAGCTTTTGCTCTTTCTTTTACGTTCTCCATAACAAGATCAACTGCTTTTGTTACGGAAATATCTCTCTTCATGGATTCTTTCTCAGCGTCGCCCATGTATTCTTTGAGCTTGTCTGCTTCCATGCCATAAGCTTTTGCCATTTTCTCGATCTCAGCGTCGATCTCTTCCTCGCTTACTTCGATGTTCTCGTCTTTTGCGATCTGCTCTAATAC
>OHWC01001037.1_pt1 | contig 12977 bp, 10 predicted proteins | sample 1579541 | NCBI WGS metagenome assembly OHWC01 (sample SAMEA3882551, study PRJEB24775) | human gut metagenome | biome: human-associated habitat; feature: intestine environment; material: feces | place: Netherlands | collected 2009/2010
TGGCTGGTCATAAATAAACCGGATGCCCTTGGCGTAATATTCAGCGTCGAATTCGGGAGTTCCTTCTTCCTCATAATAAGGGTCGAAGAAAAACACCTCGTCCCTGGAAATGCCGGTTAAAAGCACATAGTGCGGAACTTCAAGAAAAAGACGCAGCACGACAGCTGCGCCGTGCAAAAGCGCCTGACTGATTTCGCTGTCCGGGGACAGTGTAACATCGTTACCGAAAAGAAACTGCGTCTGGATCGGAAAAGAGCGGACAGCTGCCAGCTGATTTAACCAACTGCCGACAAAACGCATTGCGGCGGCGGAAGTGCCGTGACGGCATGGTTGTCCCTGTTCGTTATAAGTGTCCATTGTATAGAGCATAATACATTTGAGGATGTCAGGACTGATTTCTTCCCGATCAAACAGGTAGCGGATTCCGTTGGTAATAGAAACAGAACCGCAGTCATATTCTGAGGACTGATAATTTAAGTAATTTTTCATTGAAAAATCCTCCGGTAAAGCATATTATATAAGGTCAGTGGATTGTTCCGTACTGTGCACTCCCACAATCCTACCCACCTATGAGCAAGCTCCTGTGGGCTTAGACCTTTTGATCCTGGCATCCTTATAGGATAGAAAGAATCGTGCGCTCTGCTGTCGAATATAACGCGAACCCCGTATTTTGTCAAGAATATGGGAATAGAGTCTTGACAGATCGAAAAAAATAGAATACAATTCTCACTAACATACCGGATAGATAGGTATTGAGCGGCGGATGATTCGCCTAAAAGGAGGAGCAGTTATGAAAAAACGAAACAGGATCTTAAGCCTGCTTCTGGCAGGAGTGATGGCGCTGGGACTGACCGCGTGCGGCGCATCGAATGCAGGTGCTGCAGCAGATGAAACCGGAAGCGCAGCGGTGAGCACAGAGAGTGCATCCTCAGACACAGCAGCTTCGGGGGAGAAGATTATCAACGTCGGTGTGACCAATACCATCGGCAGTATCAATCCCCTTTTGTTAAACGGCGGCGAGATTAACAAATATGCGACCGGACTGATGTTTTTGCCGTTGATGGAGCTGGATGCTGACTTGAACTTCGAGGGCATGCTGGCAGATTCCATCACAACAGAAGATAACAAAAACTTTATCGTTCACATCGATGATGCTGCAACCTGGTCGGACGGAACGCCTGTTACAGCAGATGATGTGGTTTATACCGCGCTTCGCCTGGCGAGCCCGGTCATCGGCAATACTGCAATGATGTATTATGTATTTGAAGGTGTTGGCGACGACGGCTTTGTAGAGGAAGGTGCAGAGAGCATCGACGGCATTCAGAAGGTAGACGATAAAACGGTACAGTTTACGACCAAAGAAGAAATGCCGATTACTACCTTTGAAAACAGCTATGCGAGATATCTGCTGACTCTGCCCAAGCATGTGATCGAGCAGTATTCCGAGGAAGAGCTTTCCACAGCGGATTGGTTCAACCATCCCGATGTTGTCAGCGGACCGTTCATCGTAACGGATTTCGATGTGGATCATTATATTTCCTATGAAGCGAACAAGGATTATTGGAAGGGCACGCCCAAGATCGACAAGCTAAACATCAAAATCGTAGACGGCAGTCAGCTGTATGCAGGTCTGCAATCCGGCGAAATCGATATCACCCAGCAGACGATGAGTGATATCCCGCAGGAGGACTATGAGAGCGTAGAAGCCCTGGACAACGTAGACGTTGTATACGGTTCCCCGGTTACCAACCAGTCCGTATTTATCCAGACAAAGAACGTTCCGGATGTAAAAGTTCGTCAGGCGATGCTGTATGCGATTGATCGTCAGCAGATTCTGGAGGAACTGTTAAACGGACATGGCGAAATTGTAGATGGATTTCTGTCCAGTGCAAGCCCGTTCTATGATGATTCCCTTACACCGGTTTCCTATGACCCGGAAAAGGCAAAAGCACTTCTGGAAGAAGCTGGATGGGACGGCTCCCAGACAATCCGTTTCTATGTAAATTCCGGCGATTCGACCTTTGTAAACGCAGCCTCCATCATCGCTGCAGAGTGGGCTGCAGTCGGCATCAAGGCGGAAATCCAGACCGTTGACTTCGCAACGCTGATGAGCGTTGCAGGCACAGAGGACTATGATGTACTGGCAGTACAGTACACCTATGCGCCGGTGGATCCCTATCCGGATGTAGCATGGCTGCTTGGCGGTGAAGGAAGCTGGACCGGCTACAGCGACGATACGTTAAACGAAGCGTTGACCAAATCCCAGTTGACAAGTGATCCAGAGGAAACAAAAGAGCTGTTCTCCGTTGTGGATAAAAAGGTACAGGAAGATGTTCCGATGTTCTCCGCCTATGTTATCAGCGCACAGGGGGCAGTCAGCAAGCGGATTACAGGTGCAACTCCCAGCGTATACGGCTTCTTCAACGATGTCCAGAACTGGGACGTAGTGGAATAAAGAAGAATCCTGTTTCACAGAATTCCATTCTGCCGCAGTGGGATCTTCGCGGAGCATTTTTATCAGAGAAAAAAGAAGTTTTCTTCCGATAAAAAGTTTGTATTTCATATATTTTATGCTATGATAATAACTGCCGCACATCTCTTTTTTGGGAGGTGTGCGGCAGAATCTGATATATGAGTAAAGTGAGGAAAAGCAAATGCCGCATTTACTGGAAGTAGAGGGGCTGACAACCGTTTTTGACAGCGACTACGGACGCACTGTCAGCGTGGACCATGTAAATTTTCATGTAGATAAGGGAGAAGTTGTCTGTATCGTCGGCGAATCCGGCTGTGGCAAGAGTGTGACCTCACTTTCTATTATGGGGCTGCTTGGAAGAGGCGGAACCGTGACGGAGGGAAGCGTCGTATTCGAGGACAAGAACCTTCTGACGATGACGGAAAAAGAGCTGGATAAAATCCGGGGCGACCGCCTGACGATGATTTTCCAGGACCCGCTGACCTCTCTCGATCCGGTCTTTACGGTCGGCAACCAGCTGATGGAGAGCATCCGAAAGCATATGAGACTGTCAAAAGAAGAGGCGCGAAAGCGGGCAGAGCAGATTTTAGGAAAAGTTGGTATGCCCGATCCTCACAGTGTCATGAAAAAATATCCCCATACGCTTTCCGGCGGCATGCGCCAGCGTGTGATGATCGCGATGGCTCTGTGCTGCAATCCGGGCCTGCTGATCGCAGATGAACCGACGACGGCACTGGATGTGACGATTCAGGCACAGATTATGGCGCTGTTGCGCAATCTGCAAAAAGAGAGCGGGATGTCGATGATCCTGATCACCCATGACATCGGGCTGGTAGCGAGCATGGCGGACCGCGTGATCGTTATGTACGCCGGACAGATGATCGAGGAAGCACCGGTAAAGGAGCTGTTTGCTGCACCGGCACATCCGTATACAAAGGCACTTTTGCAGACGGTTCCCGGAATTTATGACGAAAAGGACAGGGAGCTTGTCGCGATTCCCGGCATGGTTCCGGAAAACTATGATTCGATCCCCGGCTGTCGGTTTGCAGACCGCTGCGCCTTCCGGACAAAAGGCTGCGATCAGCCTCAGAGCTACAGACAGATCGGGGAAGGACATTTTGTCAGATGTATGCTCGCCAAAGAAGGAGAAACGTGAAGATGAGCATAAATATGGAAGAAAAAAACACGGAGAAGGAGCCGCTGATCCGGGTAGAAAACCTGAAAAAATATTATCCCATCCGGGGCGGCGTTATTACCCATACGACAGGCTATGTGCATTCGGTGGACGGCGTTTCCTTTTCGATTGCAGAGGGAGAAACCCTCGGTCTGGTGGGCGAATCCGGCTGCGGCAAATCGACGGTGGGCAGACAGCTGGTCGGCCTGGAAAAGCCGACGGGCGGCAGGCTGTTTTATCATGGAAAGGATATGGAGAAGCTTTCCGGAAAAGAGAAAAAGAGCGTGCGCACGCAGCTGCAGATGGTGTTCCAGGACCCATATTCTTCCCTGAATCCGAGAAAGCATATTTATGAAATTTTATCCCAGCCGATGCTCTATCATGGGATTTCCAATAAAGAAACTGTCCACAGGGATGTTGATCGACTGCTGGATATGGTAGGACTTCCAAAACACGTCCTCGGGCGCTACCCGCATGAGTTCTCCGGCGGACAGCGGCAGAGAATTGGGATAGCGCGGGCACTGTCTTTAAATCCCAGGTTTTTGGTCTGCGATGAGCCGGTCAGCGCGCTGGACGTTTCGATTCAGGCACAGATTCTGAATCTGCTGCGCAGCCTGCAAAAGGATCTCGGGCTGACGTGCATGTTCGTTGGACATGGACTCGGCGCGGTCAATTATGTCAGCGACCGGATCGCAGTCATGTACCTTGGTAAAATTGTGGAGATCGGGCCGGCGCAGGAGGTGTTCCATCATCCGGTACACCCTTACACCCGCGCCCTGATCGATGCAGTGCCGATTGCAGATCCCAAAAAGCGGGAACAAAAACCGCTTCTGAACGGAGAAATCGGCTCCAGCACGAACCCGCCCTCCGGCTGCCGCTTCCATCCGAGATGTCCGTATGCGACGGAAAGCTGCAGACAGGAAGTGCCGGAACTTTGCAGTGTTTTCCCAGGCAGCAGTCATCTTGCGGCGTGCCCATATGCAATTGCGCAGCTGGCTGGCGGCGCACCCGCATACGATGCGAAGATGCAGCAGGTTGTCGTAGAGCAGAAATGGAGATAAAAGTGACATGGGAAAATATATGATCAAGCGCATCCTGATCGCCATCCCGGTTCTGATCGGGATCACGATCATCGACTATGCGATTATGTGTCTTGCGGGCAGCCCGCTGCAGATGCTGCAGGGACCCCGAATTTCCCAGGCTGCGGTTGCGGCAAAGGAAATCGCCCTCGGTCTGGATAAACCGTTTTATGTGCAGTATTTTGTCTGGTTAAAACAGCTTTTACATGGAAATATGGGCTATTCGATCAAGTCCTATCAGGCAGTCAGCGAGATGATCGCAAGCCATTTGGGACCGACGCTTTTGCTGATGGGCGTATCGCTTCTGGTCAGCTTGCTGATGGCGGTGCCCGCCGGAATTTACAGTGCGATCAAGCAGTATTCCGCAGGAGATTATACGGTTGTTACACTTTCCTTCCTGGGAAGCAGCGTGCCCGGATTTTTCCTTTCTTTGCTGTTGATCTATCTGTTTACGGTAAAGCTTGGCTGGCTTCCGTCCAGCGGAATGGCGACGCTCGGAACTGCAGGCGGCGCGGGTGATGTGGCAAAGCATATGGTGATGCCGGTGTTAGTCCTGGCTACCTCCATGGCTGGCACAAATATCCGTTATATTCGAAGCGCGATGCTGGAAATTTTGCAGCAGGATTACCTGCGCACGGCAAAGGCAAAGGGAATCGGAAGATTTCTTGTCATCAATAAGCATGCGCTGCGCAACGCACTGATTCCGATTATTACGGTAATCGGAATGGAGATTCCAGTGCTGTTCGGCGGTCAGGTTATCATTGAGCAGGTCTTTTCCTGGCCGGGACTCGGACTGATGACGATGAGCGCAATCACGAACCGGGATTATCCGGTTATTATGGGTGTCTGCCTGCTGTCTGCAATCGTTGTGCTGGCGGCAAACCTGATTACGGATATTTTATACGCGCTGGCAGACCCGACAATCCAGCTGAAATAGGAGCGGCGAAGATGGAGAAAAAAGATCGTATCAAAAAAGATATTTCAAGAGAAAGCTATTTGCAGACCGTCATCCGTCGTTTTAAACAGCATCATCTGGCAACGGTCAGCCTTGTGGTTTTAGCGGTTTTGGTGGTGGCAGCGCTTTTGGCACCGATTATCGCACCGTACAATCCGGATGAAATCGTCGGAGGCTTTTCCAAAGCGCCCACAGCAGAGCATTGGCTGGGAACGGATCAGATCGGTCGTGACGTCTTGAGCCGGCTTTTGTATGCGACGCGGATTTCCCTGTTGGTCGGTGTGCTGGCGACGGCGATCTCTACTGTGATCGGTGTGATTCTAGGACTGATCGCCGGGTATTTTGGCGGCGCTGCGGATATGATTATCATGCGTTTTACGGATATGGTCATGTCGTTTCCCTATATTTTGCTGGTGCTGGTTGCGGCGTCGATTTTTAAGCCGGGGCTCTGGAGCATCATCCTGATTCTGGGCTTTGTAGACTGGCCGGGAATTGCCCGTCTGGTTCGCGGCAATGTGCTGAGCCTGCGGGAGAGTAATTTTATTAAAAGTGATCTCGTGGCAGGAATGCCGCTTCCGTATATTCTGTTTTCCGAGATTCTGCCGAATACCGCTGCGCCGATTCTGGTGTATGCAACGTCGGTTCTGGCGTTGTCGATGTTGGATGAGGCGGCACTTTCGTTCCTCGGAATGGGTGTGCAGCCGCCGACCGCGAGCCTTGGAAACATGTTAAACGGCGCGCAGTCGTTGACTGTACTGACGAAACAGCCGTGGCTCTGGATTCCGTCCGGGCTGATGATCGTGGTGCTGGTCATTGCGATTAACTTTATCGGTGACGCGCTGCGGGATGCGCTGGATCCCAATAGTGGAAAATAAGACTGGAACACGCAAAAGCAGAAAGGACTGCAGCAGGAACACTGCAGGAGGACATCGGAGGGATTTGCGATGATACAGGAAATGGATTTAATGGAAATTTTTTACTGGTTTCACAGACATCCGGAGCTGTCTTATGAGGAATACGATACAACTGCGCAGATTAAAAAGCTGTTGAAAGCAGCGGATGTAAAGATCCTGCCGATTCCGATGGAAACCGGTCTGATTGCGGAGGTAAAAGGAGAAAAGGACGGTCCGGTGCAGGCGCTTCGCTGCGATATTGACGCGCTGCCGATTACTGAACTGACGGATTTACCTTATGCGTCGGAATGTCCGGGAAAGATGCACGCCTGCGGACACGATTTTCACATCACGGCGGGAATCGGGACTGCGATCTGGCTGCAGGAACATAAGGACGAGCTCTATGGGACAGTGCGGTTTTTCTTCCAGCCAGGAGAAGAGTCCTCCCTGGGCGCATGGAAAGTGTTGGAAACGACGGCACTCGATTCGGTTACGCGCGTCTGGGGCTTTCATTCTGATCCGACCAATTTGGTCAATGCCATCGGCATCCGGGAGGGCGCAGTTGCGGCGGCAGTAGATCGGTTTGTGATTACGATAACGGGCGTCGGCTGCCACGGCGCACACCCGGATGATGGCGTTGATCCAATTCCGGCGGCTGCAGCCATGGTTCAGGCATTTCAGACGATCGTGACCCGCAATATCAATCCGTTCCATCCTACACTCATCAGCGTTACGCGACTGGAAGCGGGAAATACCTGGAATGTGATTCCGCAGACAGCACAGCTGGAGGGAACTGTTCGGACCATGGATCGGCAGGATCGCTGCCTGTTTGAAAAACGCTTAAAAGCAATTGCAGAGCGGACCGCATCTGCCTATGGAGCGTCCGCAGAGGTAGAGTGGATTCCCGGTCCTCCGGCTGTTTGCAACGATGCAGAAATGGCGGCTTTTGCAAAGGAAACGGCAGAAGCGGAGGGCTTTTGGACTGTTCCGGAAGAACAGTCGCTCGGCGGAGATGATTTTTCTTTCTACATGGAGAAAGTGCCCGGCTGCTATATTAAAATCGGCATCGGAAAGGGGGCGACAATCCATCAGCCGACCTTTCAGGTGGACCCGGCGGCATTGATGCCTGCGGTACGGTATTTGAGTCGTCTGCTGCTGCGCTGGGGCGAGGAAAATGCCTGAGTGACGCAGCCGAGGAATATGTACAGCAATACGCAGCTTTTGCGTAAGAACACAATATAAGAAAAGGGGTAAAAAACATGAGCACATTTCGATTTGCCATTATGGGAGCAGGTAACATCGCACATCAGTTTTGCGATGCAGTGACGCTGGTGGAGGACTGTGAGGTGAGCGCGATCGCCAGTAAGGATCTGGGACGCGCACAAAAATTTGCGGAGGAATGCAGCGTAGCCCATGCGTATGACAACTATGAGCAGATGCTGATAGAGGAAAAGCCGGACTGTGTTTATATTGCAGTGACGCCAAACGACCATTTCCGTCTGACGATGCTTTGTCTGGAGCATCGCGTTCCGGTGTTGTGCGAAAAAGCGATGTTTACAAACAGTGCGGAGGCAAAAGCGGTTTTTGAAAAAGCAGAAAAAGACCAAACCTTTGTAATGGAAGCGATGTGGAGTCGTTTTCTGCCGGCGGTCAACCAGGCAAAAAAATGGGCGGCAGAAGGAAAAATCGGCAGACTGGAAGCCTTACAGGGAAGAATCGGTTTTCTCGCGCCGGAGGGAGCAGACAATCGGTATCACAGCCCTCTGCTGTGCGGCGGAGCTGCGACGGATATCACGGTTTATGCCTATGAAATCGCGACCTGGCTGGTCAATGAGCCTGTCCGCAAAACCTATGCGGCTGCGAACCTTGATCAGACCGGTGTAGACTTAACCGATCAGGTTACGGTGAAGTTCGAACATGTGCTGGCAGATCTTGTGACGAGCTTTGCAGCGCCTATGGGCAACAGCATGGTGATCTACGGTCGGGAAGGGCGCATTGAGCTGCCCGATCCCCATTATGCATCCAAATGCTTTTTATATGGGGCGGATGGAACGCTGAAGGAAGAATTCACAGATACGACGACGCAGAAGGGCTTTACCTACGAGATCGAAGAGACGATCCGCTGCGTGCGCGCAAAGAAGACGGAAAGTCCGGTTGTTCCGCATGCGACGACAATTGCCTGCGCAGAGCTGTTTGATCAGATTCAGGCGGCAAAGAAAGAGTGAACTATCGGAAACAACGTGCAGAAAACGGCGGTACAGATTTTGAGCTCTGTACCGCTTTTGTGTTGGTGTACCCGGTGCGCATTCCTGCAGGGCGGGGTTTCTGTCGCGAAGTTTAGAAATAATCCGAAAAATACGGTTTCTTGACCGGAATCAACCGCTCCAGCCAGGTTAGCATGTAGTATTCCGTTGAAATTTTTTCATGGTCGTAAAGATAGGTCGGGCGCTTGTAGCCCATCATCAAGGCAGTGAGCGTGTTAATGTCGAGTTCTACGACGTTAATGGACTGATTGTCCTCGACACGCTCACAGGTTGTTCCACCCTCGTGCCAGGAAACGAGAAAATCTCCCTGATTCCAGGAAGCAAGGCCGTCTGTAACCCGGAAATGGATTTTGAAATCCTCCGGCTGGATCTGCCAGGGATACTCCTGCAAAAAGCTTTCAACATCTACGATTCGTGCCATAATATAGGGAGCTATCGTTTCTTCAATCTCACTGTCTTCAAACAGATATGCCATGGGTTCGCCGGAATAATTATCCCCCCGTACCTGTGTGATCATAGAAAAATGCGCGCTGATGTAGTTCCATAGACCGTGTCTGGCCTCGCTGGTTAAATAAACCATTTCCTTAATATGAAAAATTTCATTTGCAATGTAATAAACCAGATAACCAAGGGGCTTGTGCTCTTCATTATAATAAAGGGCTACGATCATATCATCATTTTCCCAGCGCCAGTATTCATCCCAGGCCAGCCTGTCTCGGATGAGCGCACCGTGGTGCTGCATGGCAAAATAGGAATACACGTTATGAAAATCCTCGGAATCCAGGCTGACACGTTCGACCATGCCCCGGACGGGAAAGGCCTTTGGAAGCTGCGTATCCTTGACTGTGAAGGTGAGCTTGTCGGACACAATCTCCCATCCCATTTTCCGATAAAATGGAATGGAATATGGATATAGAAAGGAAATGGGAAGCTTCTTTTTGTGCATATAGTCGATGACATAGCGCATCAGGGAATGAATCAGTCCGCGTCCGGTGTATTCCGGATAAGTAGTGACTCCGGTGATGCCGCCCATCGCCATAATGTTATCCTGAATGTTGATCTGCATGGAATAAACAACGATCATGGATGCCAGCTTTTCTTTATAAAACCAACCGAGTACATAAGCGTCCTCGAGAATCGGACGTTTGGCATATTTGATTTCCTCCTGCTCCCAGCCGGTCTGGAAGAGCTCGTAGGAGGTTACCTGAAAAGCATACTGTAAAAGTGCGTTGAACTGCTCCAGATCGTTGTGATCGAGCTCACGCATGCGGAAATCACCGTTGACTTCAAGGTAAGTGTGCGTGTCCTTGTCTGACATAGAAGATGCCTCTTTTCTGAATGATGCGGTCTTTAGATTTCAAAGACATCATACAACCAAATGAAAGGCTCGTAAAGAGGAAAACTTTTCGCATGACAGCTTTTGGAATTTAGAGTATACTGTGATATCAGAGAGTCGTATGGATGAAACGACTGCAGAAAGGGACAGGAGGCAAATTGATGAATCAGATTCCCCAGGCAGGAGAAATTTATCAGCATTTTAAAGGAAAGCTTTATCGGATTGTGGCACTGGCAACCCACACGGAGACCGGTGAGCAGCTCGTGATCTATCAGGCACTTTATGGAGAGTTCCAGGTTTTTGCAAGACCGCTTTCCATGTTTCTGGAAAAGGTGGATGCAAAAAAATATCCTGATGCAGCGGGAAAAGACCGTTTTATGCGGATCCCGATGGCAGAAGCAGCGGCAGTGCCCCAGCCCGTTCCAGCGCCGTCAGAAAACCCTGTTGAGCCCCGGCCCGCTGCAATGTCGTCAGAGAGCACTGTTGAGTCCCGGGCCGTTGCAGCATCCTCTGAGAACTCTGTTGAGCCCCAGCCCGATCCCGGTCTGCTCGCTTTTTTAGATGCGGACAGCTACGAAGAAAAGCTGGAAGTATTTGCATCGCTGGAGGGCAAAGTCGATCTTCATATGTTGAATGCCATTGCTGCTTCCCTGGATCTGGAGCTTTCGGAGGGCAGCTTGGAGGAGCAGTACGACACGCTGAAAAGCTGCCTGATGACACTGGAGCGTTATGAGTGCAATCGCCTGCGGTGAGCAAAAAAGAAAAAAACGGAGAACTGGATTGAAGCAACAAACCCCAAGAAATATTGAAGTACAGAGAAAACAGGAACTGTTAAACCGGATTGCGCCGGGGCTATTAACATGGTATGATAAAAGCAGACGGAGCTTACCCTGGCGGGAAGAACCGACGCCGTATCGGGTCTGGGTATCGGAGATCATGCTGCAGCAGACGCGGGTCGAGGCGGTAAAACCGTATTTTGCGCGCTTTATGGAACGACTGCCGGATATCGAAGCGCTCGCCGAAGTGGATGATGATGAATTATTAAAACTTTGGGAAGGACTCGGCTATTACAGCAGGGCACGGAATTTAAAGGCTGCGGCACAGCAGATTGTGACAGAATACGGCGGAGAGATGCCGTCGGATTACAGGGAGCTTTTAAAGCTAAAAGGAATCGGAAGCTACACAGCTGGCGCGGTTTCGTCGATTGCCTTTAAACAGCCCAATCCCGCAGTGGACGGAAACGTGCTGCGCGTCATTGCCCGGCTTTTGGAGGATGACAGCGATATTTCCGATCAGTCGGTAAAAAAAAGAGTAGAGGATGATCTGCGTCCTGTCATGCCAAAGGATCGCCCCGGTGACTTTAATCAGGCGTTGATGGAGCTTGGCGCAACCGTCTGTCTGCCAAACGGTGCACCGAAGTGCAGCAACTGTCCGTGGCAGGAATTCTGTCTTGTAGGATTGCATGGCACCTGGCAGCAGTATCCGCAAAAGGCAGCCAAAAAGGCAAGGACGATCGAAGATAAGACGATTCTCGTGATTCGGACGAGTAGACAGGTCGTTTTGCGTAAGCGTCCGAAAAAGGGACTGCTGGCGGGACTGTATGAATTTCCGGCGATGGACAAAAAGGCATCGTTGGAAGAGGTCAGGGAATGGCTGAAAAAACAGGGTGGACTTCAGGCAATGAAAGAATACAACGAAAAGAAAGCAAAAATTCTTTATGATTTCTTAGACCAGAGCAAATTATTCAAAGGAACTGTTGTACCGGAGGACCGTTCCCTGATGAACGTTCCATTCGTAACCGGAGATGCTGACCTGGATGCAAAATTCGTAAAAGAGGCAACAGAAGCCGGATTTGTAAATTTAAAAGGACATCGTACCGTTGGCGGTATGAGAGCATCCATCTACAACGCTATGCCAAAAGAGGGCGTTGAGAAGTTAGTAGAGTTCATGAAAAAATTCGAGGAGGAGAATGCATAATGTTCCAGTATCATTGCCTGAATCCTATCGCTGAAAAAGGTCTGAAACTTTTTGGCGATAATTATAAAAAAACAGAGACCGCTGACCAGTGTGATGCAATCCTTGTAAGAAGTGCAAAAATGCACGATATGGAGCTGCCGAAGAGCGTTTGCGCAGTTGCACGTGCAGGTGCAGGCGTCAATAATATTCCGGTTAAGGAGTATGCAGAGAAGGGGGTTGTTGTATTCAACACGCCTGGAGCTAACGCAAACGGCGTAAAAGAGCTGGTACTTGCAGGTATGCTCCTTGCATCCAGAGATATCGTAGGAGGTATCGAGTGGGTTGCACAGGAGAAAGATAAAGAGCACATCGGCAAGCTTGCCGAGAAGCAGAAAAAACAGTTCGCAGGATGCGAGATCAGCGGCAAAAAGCTTGGTATCATCGGTCTTGGAGCCATTGGAGCCATGGTGGCAAACGCAGCATGCGGTCTTGGCATGGAAGTATATGGCTATGACCCATATCTTTCTATTGATGCGGCATGGAACCTGTCCAGAACCATCAAGCACAGCAAGAGCCTGGATGAGATCTACAGCCAGTGCGATTATATCACCATTCATGTGCCGCTTCTTGACAGCACTAAGAAGATGATCAACAAAGAAGCTTTCGAGAAGATGAAAGACGGTGTTGTACTTCTGAACTTTGCCCGTGACCTTCTGGTCAATGAAGATGACCTGGCTGAGGCATTAAAGTCCGGCAAGGTAAAAAAATATGTGACCGACTTTGCAAATCCGAAGTCCGTGGCTATGGAAAATACCATCGTAATCCCGCATCTGGGCGCTTCCACAGA
>OHWC01001042.1_pt1 | contig 12905 bp, 11 predicted proteins | sample 1579541 | NCBI WGS metagenome assembly OHWC01 (sample SAMEA3882551, study PRJEB24775) | human gut metagenome | biome: human-associated habitat; feature: intestine environment; material: feces | place: Netherlands | collected 2009/2010
GAAGACCAGCTCGTCGCCAAAGCAGGCGGCGACGGTCTCCTTGGTCAGGTCGTCCTCCGTGGGGCCAAGCCCGCCGGAAAACACCAGCAGATCGCTGCGGCTTTTGGCTTCCTTTACCAAATCACGCAGGCGGCCAGGGTTATCCCCAATCACATGCTGGTGCAGCACGCTGATGCCCAGTTCCGCCAGTTCGCGGCTCAAAAACTGGGCGTTGGTATTGACAATATCGCCAAGCAGCAGCTCGGTTCCTACACAAATGATCTCCGCAGTCATGGTTCGTTCCGTCCTTTATCCAAGGGTAATTTTTATCTGGCGCTGTTAAAACTCCGGGTCATCCCCGATGCGGATGGGGATTTTCTCCACAGTTTCCGCCGCAATCCGTTCCAGCTCTGCCAGGCCGGGCATTCCGGCTTCGGCGGCTTCGATCTCCGCCAGGCTCAGCTCACGGGCCAGAATGGCGCGGGAATACCCCAGCTTTGCCAGCATCTTGGCACCCTCTGCGGTGTGGATGCTCATCTGGGTAGAGCCGTGCAGGCGCAGGCCAGGCGCAATGCTGCGCACCAGCTGCGCGGTGGCAAGGTCATCCACAATCACGGCATCCGCCCCGGCGGCGGCAACAGCGCGCACGGCATCGGCCAGGCCGCCCAGCTCGGCGGCGTAAACCAGCGTGTTCAGGGTCACATGCACCGCAACCCCGCGGGCATGACAAAAACAGACGGCTTCGCGCAGGGCATCAGGGTCAAAGTTCCCAGCGCTGCGCCGCGCATTGTAGCCATCCAGCCCAAGATATACGGCGTCAGCCCCGGCAAACACCGCAGCCCGCAGCATATCAGCATTGCCGGCGGGGGCCAGGATCTCCAGGCGCTGTAAAACAGTCTGTTCCATCAGGCTTCGCTCGTCAGGGAACGGCGGTGCAGGTCGTCCACCTTTTTGCGCAGGGCGGCGTTTTCGCGGCGCAGCTCCTCGGCAGCCATCTTAGCGGAGGCGGCATCCTCCAGATAGTCTTTGATCTGGCGGCGCATATTATCCGCGCTGCCGCTGGCCTTTTCCAGCTCATCGCGGTAGTTCAGCGCGGTCATGATGGCAGCGGTGGTGATGGAAACCGAATTGGAAGAGCTCATCAGCTCATTCATATCAAGATTCAGGCGCTCGGCCAGATTCTGCATGTAATCTTCACTTTCGTTGGTAGAGATCACATAGCTCGAACCGCAGATGGTCAGACGTACTTTGTTAGCCATAGTTGGGGTCTCCTTTGTTTCAGTTGATGGTGGTTTTATCAGGAATACCCTGCACTTTTGTCGCCAAAAGCGGGACGGAAAGGGGCTTCTGCGCGGCAAAACCGCCCACCAGCCCCCGCAGCGCAGGGAAAATGCTTAAAATTATACCCTTATATTATAGTATAAAATGCCCGTAAGAAAAAGCCCCTTTTGTGTAAAATTGAAAAAATTGACGCGTGTGGGAAAAAAGCCTTGCACATATCGCCAATTTTGACTATAATGCTTAAGGTAAGTATTTTTATTGATTTTGAAAAATCAGTATAATCCCAGAGGATTCTGGTATAGATAAGCCGTAAGGAGAGGGATACTTTTGATGAAACTTACTAAAAAAGAATTTGAAAAAATTCTCAAAGACAAGGTCGTCAGCGAATGCGGCGTCACGTTGGACGTTGCTTCCGCCGAGCAGATCTACCGCTGCATGGCAATGATCGTTCGTCAGATCATGTCTGACCGCCAGAAGCAGTTCCAGGCCAAGACCTTGGGCGAAGGCAAAAAACAGGTCTATTACCTCTGCATGGAGTTCCTGATGGGCCGCAGCCTGCGCACCAGCCTGTTCAACCTGGGCCTGAACGAAGTTGCCGAGCAGGTTCTGGCTGACGCCGATATCAAGATCGACACCATTTATGAGCAGGAGCCTGATGCAGGCCTCGGCAACGGCGGCCTGGGCCGTCTGGCTGCCTGCTACCTGGACGGCATGGCTACCGACTGCATCCCCGGCACCGGCTACTCTATTTTGTATGAGTACGGCATCTTCAAGCAGAAGATCGTGGACGGCTGGCAGCAGGAAACCGCTGACAACTGGCTGCCCGGCGGCCAGGTGTGGATCAAATCCCACCCCGACCAGGCACAGGAGATCCGCTTTGACGGCCAGGCCATCGAGACCTGGGAGGGCGGTTTCCACCATGTCAAGTACGAAAACTACAACTCTGTCATTGCTGTTCCCAACGATATGTACGTTGCCGGTTACGGCACGCAGGGCGTTTCCAAGCTGCGCCTGTGGCAGGCCAAGGCACCCAGCTTTGATATGAGCAGCTTCAACGCCGGCAACTATAACACCGCTATCAGCCAGTCTGCTTCCGCAGAGTTGATCTCCAAGATCCTGTACCCCAACGATAACCACACCGAGGGCAAGATCCTTCGCCTGCGCCAGCAGTACTTCTTCAGCGCTGCTTCCGTTGCCGATATCCTGGGCAACCACCTGAACCAGTACGGCACCCTGGAAAACCTGCCGGATAAGATCGCCATCCAGCTGAACGATACCCATCCGACCATTGCCATCCCCGAAATGATGCGCATTTTGCTGGATGAGTGCAGCTATGAATGGGATGCAGCTTTCGACATCTGCCGCAAGGTCTTTGCTTACACCAACCACACTGTCATGAGCGAGGCTCTGGAAAAGTGGAACGTGGATATCTTCCGCTCCACCCTGCCGCGTATCTGGCAGATCGTGCAGGAAATGGACCGCCGCTGCCGTGCTGACCTGGAGAAAGCTTTCCCCGGCGACCAGGGCAAGATCAACTACATGGCAATCATTGGCGACAACCAGGTCCGCATGGCCAACATCTGCGCCTACACCTGCCATTCCATCAACGGCGTTTCCAAGCTGCACAGCGAGATCATCAAGGACAGCGTGTTCCATGATTACTTCCTGTACAAGCCGAAAGCATTCAAGAACGTTACCAACGGTATTGCTTACCGCCGCTGGCTGTTGGCTGCCAACCCCGGCCTGACCAAGCTGCTGGAAGATTCCATCGGCCCCGGCTTCAAGCAGGATGCTTCCGAACTGAAGAAGTTCGAGAAGTTTGCTGACGATTCCGCCATGCTGGATAAGCTGGCCGCCGTCAAGCGCGCCAACAAGGTGAACTTTGCCAACTATCTGGAAAAGGCCACCGGCCAGGTCATTGACCCGGATTCTATCTTTGACTGCCAGGTCAAGCGCATGCACGAGTACAAGCGCCAGCACCTGAACGCCATGAACATTGCCGCTGAGTACCTGTACCTGAAGGCAAACCCGAACGCTGACTTTGTGCCCAAGACCTATATCTTCGGCGCCAAGGCTGCCCCCGGCTACTACATGGCCAAGCAGATGATCCGCATGATCTGCAAGCTGGGCAAGCTGATTGACAACGATCCCGCTGTTAAAGATAAGCTGCGCATTGTCTACCTGGAAGACTACTGTGTCTCCCTGTCTGAACGCCTGATGCCCGCTTCCGAAGTGTCCGAGCAGATCTCTCTGGCCGGCACCGAGGCTTCCGGCACCGGCAACATGAAGTTCATGCTGAACGGCGCAATCACCTTGGGCACCCTGGACGGCGCGAACGTGGAAATCGCCGATGCCGCCGGTAAGGACAACGAGATCATCTTTGGCATGCTGACCCCCGAAGTCAACGCACTGAAAGGCATGGGCTACCATCCGCAGGCATTCATCTCTGATGATAATGTTGCCATGGCAGTTCTGGATATGCTGGAAAAGGGCTGGAACGGTGAGAACTTCAGCGAGGTTACCAACAATCTGCGCAACTCTGACCCGTACATGGTCCTGGCTGACTTCAAGGATTACCGCCGTGCCCAGCACACCGTGCAGGAACTGTACAAGCAGAAGCAGACCTGGAACCGTATGAGCCTGATGAACATCTCCAACGCCGGCATCTTCTCCGCCGACCGTTCCATCATGGATTACGCCCGCGATATCTGGGGCGCTACCCCGGTTAAATAATCTGCCCAAAACAGAGCTTTAACCGCAGTGCGGGCGCGTGTGCAGCTGTGAACGTACACGCGCTGCCCGTACAATAAAATAAACGAACAGCCGCGATCCCGGCAGCCGACTTGAATTTGCCGGCGCCAGTGGGTCACGGCTGTTTTTGTACACTTGTTCAATGTAAGGATTGATTTGTTTGCCTGAACAACCAACGCATACTTTTTTTAACTCCCGCTGTGCGGAGTATAAAACACCGTTTGGCGCAGTTCCGGCGGGGCAGACCGTTACCTGGCGGCTGACTGTGCCGGAAAGACTGGGCTATGTGGACCCACACCTGGTGCTGACCAAAGACCGCGAAGACCCCGTGCATTACCGCATGGATTTTGACGGCCAAACCCCCGGCGTAAACCATTTTGTGTTCCAGCTGGCCCCCACAACATCGGGATTGTATTTTTACCACTTTGACCTGTACACGGATTTCCGCAAGATTTACCGCACCGCCAACGGGGAAGGTGAGCTGACCTGGGTGAATGGCCTGGATTGGCAGCTGACGGTGTACGAGCCGGACTTCAAGACCCCGTGGGCCGTCCGGGAGGCCGGCATCGAGAGCCTCGAGCATGGCCGCACCCGCTATACCTCCAACGCCGGTCTGAAGGAGCTGCGGGCCGAGATCGCCCGCTACCTCGACCGCCGGATGGGCCTGAAATACGACCCGGCCAAGGAGGTCCTCGTCACCGTGGGCGGCAGCGAGGCCATTGATATGTGCATCCGCACACTGGTACAGCCCGGCGATGAGGTCATCATCCCCGAGCCGTGCTTCGTCTGCTATGAGCCGATCACGACCCTCTCCGGCGGCGTGCCGGTGCACGTGGCCTGTCATCAGGAGGACGAGTTCCGCCTCCGGGCCGACGCCCTGAAAGCCGCCATCACCCCGCGCACCAAGCTCCTCATCATGCCTTTCCCCAACAACCCCACCGGCGCAGTGATGGAGCGGGCAGACCTTGAGGCCATCGCCGAGGTGCTGCGGGGCACCGACATCATGGTGCTGTCGGATGAGATCTATGCTGAGCTGAACTACGGCCTCCAGAACCATGTCTCCATCGCCACCCTGCCCGGCATGGCTGAGCGGACGGTGGTGGTCAACGGCTTCTCCAAGACTTACGCTATGACGGGCTGGCGGCTGGGCTACGCCTGCGGCCCCGCGCCCATCATCAAAATTATGACGAAAATTCATCAGAGCGCCATCATGAGCGCTCCCACCACCAGCCAGTATGCCGCCATCACGGCCCTCAAGGACTGCGACGGCGAGATCGAGCGGATGCGCAACGAGTACAATATGCGCCGTCGCCTCGTGGTCAAGAGCTTCAATGACATGGGCCTGAGCTGCTTTGAGCCTCGGGGCGCATTCTATGCCTTCCCCTGCATCAAGTCCAGCGGCATGACCAGCGAGGAGTTCTGCACCAAGCTTCTGGAGCAGAAGCACGTCGCCATCATCCCGGGCAACGCCTTTGGTGCGTCCGGCGAGGGGTATGCACGGGTGTCCTACGCCTACAGCGTGGAGCACCTGATGGAGGCCCTCCGCCGCATCCGGGAGTTCCTGAGCGAGAACGGCAAGTGAGGAGGGGACAGACGATGCGCAGCAGTGTGACGGTACTGGCCCCGGCCAAGCTGAATCTGGCGCTGGATGTGGTGGGCATCCTGCCCGGGGGCTACCATGCGCTGGACATGACCATGCAGGCCATCTCGCTGTATGAGCGGGTGGTCATCCGCCGCAGCCCCTACCTCGACCTGACCCTCCCGGGCAGCAAGGTCAAGGCAGGCCCCGGCAACACCGCCATCAAGGCGGCGCTGGCCTTTTTTCACTACACGGGCCTGCTGGCGGGGGCCGACATCACCATCTATAAAAACGTGCCTGTCCGGGCTGGCATGGCAGGCGGCAGCGCCGACGCTGCCGCCGTGCTGGTGGGCCTGAATGAGCTGTACGGTGCGCGGCTGTCCATGAGCGAGCTGTGCGCGCTGGGAGCGTCCATCGGCGCGGACGTGCCCTTCGCCCTCATGGGCGGCACCTGCCGGGTGCAGGGCCTCGGCGATGTGCTCAAGCCCCTGCCGCCCCTGCCGGAGTGCTGGTTCACGGTGGTCATGCCCGACTACGGCGTCTCCACCCCTGAGGCATTTGCGGCCTATGACCGGGTGGGCAGCAGCGTCCACCCCGACTGCGCCGCGCAGGAGGCCGCCATCCGGGCCGAGGACCTCGACGGAGTCTGTGCCGCCGCAGGCAACGCCCTCGAGGAGTGCAGCGGCGCGAAGGACAATGAGGCCATCAAGAACGCTCTGCGGGAAAACGGCGCTGTCGCTGCCCTCATGACCGGCAGCGGCGCAGCGGTCTTCGGCGTCTTCCGCACCGAGGACGAGGCCCTTGCCGCTGCCGCCGCCCTCCGTCCCCGCTGGCCGGAAGTCTATACCGCCCAGCCCGTAAGGGGAGGGGCGGAGGTGCAGCCGGTGAGACGGCGCTGACCTTGCCTGCGGGCAGGACGGTCTTCGGCCAACCTCTCACTCGTCGCGCCCGCCAAGGCCGGGTTGCGGCATCGCGTAAGCGATGACGGAGAGGTTATCCCCATTATCGCAATTTTCAAAAATAGTGCCTATCAAAACGGCATCTTTGCGATATGCAGTTTGCGGATGTTGCTTGTGCATTAAAAACGCAAACTGCTATAAATGCATAACCCTCCCTTCCTTTGGGCATACTGCCCGCAGGAAGGGAGGGCCTTTTTGTGCAGAGCTTTTACAAAATCTGTCTCGTCCTGATGATCGTCGGGGGCATCAACTGGGGGCTGGTGGGCCTGTTCCAGTTCGATTTCGTTGGCTGGCTGCTGGGGGGCAGCGCGTCCATCTGGTCGCGCATCGTCTTTACGCTGGTGGGCGTGGCCGCAGTCTGCGGCATCCCGGGGCTGTTCGGTGACGACGAGACCGGGGAGTGACCCCGGCCTCCGGACAAAACAAAAAGGCTCTCGTGCCGTCAGGAATGCGGCGCGAAAGCCTTTTTTGTATCGTACAGGGCGCTCATGCCAGCAGGAAATGATGGCACGAACAAATCTCAGTACTTCGGACTCCCATGCCGACCGAAAAGAATGCACGAAAGCCAGTGTGTTTTATAAAAAGATATCCCACCCGATCGTCTGCGGCAATCAAACCTACCCTTACGGACAGGTGGGTGCCCTGTCGCCGGTTTCGCGCTTCCTCATCGAGCCTTCATGGTCGACCCATGACGGGGAGGTCTGCAATCCACCGGAGAACTCCAAGCTCCCGTTGATTGATTAGTAGGATCATATAAACCGCAACAAATCGAGTCGGGCAGGAAAACCTTACGCAGTTGACAAATCAGTCGATCTCGAACTGGTCGCTCAGACGCTTCTCGAACAGCTTGCTGACTTCCAGCAGCGTCTCATCGTCCTCCACCACGTCGAGATACTCGCCCTCGTCGTCCTCGCCGACACTCAGGATGACCAGCTGGGCGTCCTCGTCCAGATCATCCTCGTTCTCGGCGTATTCCACGACGGCAAGATAATGCACGCCCTTGTGGTCCAGAGCGTCGATCACTTCAAACGTGACCTCGTTGCCATCCTCGTCCTCGAGGGTCATCAGATCAGGCTGATACTCCTCTTCGGTCTCAGCGGCGGGCTTCTTCATCTCTTCTGCCATAGATCACGTTCTCCTATCGAAATACCGGGTATGCACTATTATACACAAACAGATTATCTCACATATGCCCCGGCGGCCCCATCGCTCTGGTGGTGTGGATTCCGGGTACGCCTATAGTTTAGCGTTTTTATCGTCACTCGTCAAGAGTTTTTTCAAAGAAATTATCGGACAAAGTTTGATGCTTTTTTCTCTCGCATTTCATCCCGGAATGTGCTATACTATATCGATAGCTTTTACTACAGCATACGAAGAGGGAGGCCCGGATATGAGAGCCTTGAAAAAAATAATGGCCGCACTGGCCCTGACGGCAGTGCTGGCTGGGTGCAGCGGGGGCGGCGTCCTCTCCAGCCTCAAGGGCGGCAGCACGTCAGCTCAGAGCATCAGCCGCCCGGCGGTGGAGTCGGCAGAGCTGCAGTTTGCCCACCCGGCGGCGGGGGACACCATCGCGGTGTTCGACACCTCGGCGGGCATCTTTAAGGCCGTGCTCTTCCCCGACGAAGCCCCGCAGGCGGTGCAGAACTTCACCACGCTGGCCGGGCAGGGTTTCTATAACGGTCTTACCGTCACCCGGGTGGAGAAGGATTTTGTGGTCGAGGCCGGGCAGGGCGCAGACGGCAGGGGCACCACCATCTGGAACGGCAGCCGTTACCCCGCCGAGACCACCGATAAGCTCCACCATTACTCCGGTGCCCTCTGTGCGGCGGCGGACGCCTCGGGCGAATGCGCCAGCGTTTTCTACGTCATGGAGACGCTGCCGGGCGCAGACTCAGTGACGCAGGAGCTGACCGACCAGATGACCGCCGTCGGCTGGCGGGCCGAGGTCATCAGCGCTTACCAGACGGCGGGCGGTGCACCCTATCTCGACTACACCGATACCGTCTTCGGGCAGGTGTACGAGGGAATGGACGTGGTGGACGCCATCGCCCGGACCGGCGTGGATGAGGCCCAGCGCCCCACCGAACCCATCACCATCAACAGTGTGACCATCACGAAATACGAATAAGAAGTTGCTTTTCCGCCCTCCGGGCGGTGGGACAGCTGCAAAAAAATCACCCGCCAACTGGCGGGTGATTTGCGTTTATGGGGAAAAGGGACAGGTCAGGTCTTCTTTACCTGCAGCGTGATGGCGATGTAGGTCTTCCCTTTATGGGTCTTGGCTGCTACGCCTACCTTGGTCCATTTACTGGAAAGATTGAAATTCAGGTTAGAAGACTTATTGCCCTCGGTGATGCAATCGATGAGATCTTCCAGCTTGGTGTTCTGATAATCGTATTGGGCGATGAGGGTCAGGGTGGAGTTGCTAGAATCAATATCTACTTTGTGGTAGAACTTATATTTTCCAATGCCGCCTTTCAGTTCGGTGTCCAGATTGGTATTGGCAAGCTTGTCTTTGGCGATACGCTGCGTCTCATCGTCATATGTCAGACTTGCGGTGGCGGGGTTTTTTCGGATGGCCCCCATTACCTCGGCTTCGGCCTTGGCCTCCGGGCCGGAAGAGCCGCCGCCACCGCTGCAGGCGGTCAGGAGCAGAAGGGTCAGTGCACCGGCCAGAAGCAGGGCAGTCAGTTTTCTCAGTTTTGTCATGTGGGTCGCCTCCGATCGTTTTTGTTTTGGTGAGTCCAGTTGTTTTTCTCATGAAGAAGTGTCATCTCCGGCCATCTGGTCAGGGGGTTCTTCTACCCTCATTTTATCGGAGAAGAGCCGGTGCTGTCAAGCCGGAAAACTATACAAATTCGGCGCGGGAAAATTGTGAAAACAAACCGAAAAACGACGATTTTCTGCGGGCTTCGCAACAAACTGTCCGGACTTCGCAAAGAAACTTTGCCGCAGGGGCGGCGGGGGGGCTTTCAGACCTCCCCCGGATGCTCCTTCCGCCATGCGAGATAGTCGTCCAGAATGACCGTCGCGCTCACCGAGTCGAGGATGCCCTTCCGCTTTGCGCCGAAGGTGCCGCTCTCGTCGAGGAGATCGGCGGCGGCGCAGGTGGTCTGGCGCTCGTCCCACATCCGGACGGGCAGCCCGCTCCAGATCTCCACAGTCTTGGCCAGCTTCCGGCTCTTGCGGGCACGCTCGCCCTCGGTGCCGTCCATGTTCAGCGGCAGGCCGATGACGATCAACTCCGCCCCGATGTCCTTTGCCACCTCGCAGACCTTCGAGGCCACTTTGTCCCGGGCCTTGAGGGTGATCTGGGGCGTGATGGCGGTGGTGAGAAATTCGGTGCGGTCGCAGGTGGCGAGGCCGGTGCGGCTGTCACCGTAATCTACTGCTAATATTTTCATGCAGGGTCATCCTCCTGAGATGATTTTTTCTCCATTGTACCACAGAATAGATGTTGCTGCAATTTTGTGGTACAATGAGAGATAAGCAGAAAATCCACCCAACGGAGAGATTCATCATGTTAAAACTACTTTTAGGCGCTTCCGGCAGCGGAAAGACCACCCTGCTGTACCAGCGCATCCGCGCCCGGGCCGAGGCGGGCGGCAGGAGCATCCTGCTGGTGCCGGAACAGTTCACCTCGTCCACCGAGGGCCGCATCCACCGGGAGCTGGGAGACGCGCTGAGCGGGCTGGTGGAGAGCTTTTCCTTCACCAGCCTCGCCGAGCACATCCTGTCGGCGGAGGGCGGCTCCGCCGTCCAGACCCTCAGCGATGCGGGTCGGGCTGTGCTGGTCCGCCGCGCCCTCGAAGAATTGCAGGACAACGTCCATTATTACTATCGCCACCGCCGCTCTGCCGCCTTCTGCCAGATGGCTGCGGAGACCATCGACGAGCTGAAGAGCGCGGGCCTCTCGGGCCAGCGGCTCTATGCGCTGGCGCAGGAGTGCGGCGCAGACAGCGCAAAGCTCAGCGAGCTGGCCCTCATCTTTCAGGGCTACGAGACCCTGCTGGCCGGGACGGGCATGGACCCCTCCGACCGTCTCACGCTGGCTGCGTCCCGCCTCGAGAACGCCCTTGCCCGGGGGGGACTGCCGGAGTTTCTGCGCGGCCGGGAGGTGTTCATCGACGAGTTCGACACCTTCAACGCCCCGAAAAAGCGGCTGATGGGTGCGCTGCTGGCCTCTCTGCCCACCGTGACGGTAGCCCTTTGCGACGACGGCGCCCCCCTCATCCCGGGGGATATGAGCCTTTTCTCGGGGGCAAAGCAGGTGGCGGCACAGCTGCGCCAGCTGGCCCGCCGGAGCGGCACCGAGGTGGCCGTGCCGGAGCTGCTGCGCCGGGACGTGCGCCACGCCGATGCTCCCGGCCTCGCGGCAGCGGCCCGGCTGCTGGCGTCGGGCCAGTGCGACCCGCCCCCGGCCTGCCCGGAAATAAAGCTCTTCGCCGCCCCCAGCCGGGAGGAGGAAGCCCGGGCTGCTGCTGCGGCCATCCGCCGCCTCATGCGGCAGGGCGTCCGCTGCGGCAGGGTCGCCGTGGTCTGCCGTGACATTGCAAAGTACCGCGCCGCCGTCCGGTACGAGTTCCGGATGGCGGACATCCCCCTCTACTGCGACGAGCCGACCACCCCCGAGTTCAGCGCTCCGGCCACGGCGGTGCGCTGCCTGCTGGCCATTGCCCGGGGCGCAGAGCTGACCGAACAGCTCACCACGCTGGCAAAGACGGGCCTGTGTGCCCTCACCGAAGAGGAGGTCTGCGCCCTCGAGAACTACGCCTACACATGGTCGCCGGGCGCGGCAGCGTGGCGCGCTCCCTTCGAAAAGAATCCCCGGGGCTTCGGCGACGCAGACCCCACCGCCGAGGATACCGAGAACCTCGCCCGGGCCGAGAAGGCCCGCGCCCTCCTTATAACGGCCGCCGACGGTCTGCGTGCAAAGCTCCGCTCTGCCAGCGCCGAGCAGATGAGCCGCGCCCTCTACTTCTGCCTCAAGGAGCTGGGGGCCGAGGAGGCACAGGCCGCGCAGGTGGAGGCCATCCGGGCCGAGCGGGGCATCCCCGCCGCCGAGGAAGCCGCCCGGGAGTGGAATGTGGTCATGGGCCTGCTGGACGAGATGGCCAGCCTGTTGGGCGGTCAGAGCGTCACCATCGCCGAGTACGAGGAGCTGTTCGGCCTGCTGCTGCGCTCCTCCGACCTCGGCCACATCCCCCAGACGCTGGACGCTGTGGTGCTGGCCAGCGCGGGCAAGATGCGCCTCGATGCGCCGGACTACGTCTTTGTGCTGGGCCTCTCCGAGGGCGAGTTTCCCGCCGCGCCCGGCGAGACGGGCCTCCTGACCCACGCCGACCGGGACGCCCTCATGGCGCAGGAGGTCGAGCTGCCCGACTGCTTCGAGAACCGGGTCGTCCGTGAGCAGGTCTGCTTCTACAAGGCCCTCACCGCCCCGGCCAAGGGCCTCTGGCTCAGCTGGCCCAAGGGGCAGGGCCAGACCCTCTGCGCCGCCCTCGAGCCGGTCGTGGACCTGCTGGCTCCCGCTGCTCCCGTGCTGAAGCTGCCCGACCTCGCCGCCACCCCCGCCGACGGCCTCGATGTGCTGGGCGGCGGCTGGCCCCTGACGGACACCGAACGGGCCAGCCTCACCGAGGCCCTCTGCGCTCCCGGTGCAGCCGAGCCGGAGGGGCTCGCCCTCTTGCGCCGGATGGCGGGCCGCGCCCCCCGTCAGGTCAGCGACCTTGAGGCCCTCGAGACCCTGTTGGGGCGGCGTCTGCGCATTTCGCCCAGCCAGCTGGAAAAATATTACACCTGCCGGTACGGCTATTTTCTGCAATATGTTCTGGGCCTCCGTCCCCGCAGGCGGGCCGAGCTCTCCGCCGACCAGAGCGGCACCCTCATGCACTGGGTGCTCCAGATGGCCCTCGACCCCCATCCCGGCCCCGACAACCCCTGCGCGGGCCTGAAGCCCTTCCTCGACCTCGACGACGACGCCATGGCAGTGCTGGCCGGGCTGCTGGTGGACGAGTACGCAAAGCGCTACCTCCCCGAGGACACGGCCCGCTTCGCCTACCTGCTCTCCCGCCTGAAAAAGAGCATGGCAGGCCTGCTGTGCTACCTGCGGGACGAGCAGAGCCAGTCCAGTTTCCGCCCCGTGGCCTGTGAGCTGAAGATCGGCCCCGGCGAGGACGCCGTCCGGGGCCAGACCTACCGCCTCTCCGACGGGCGGACGGTGCAGCTCATCGGCACGGTGGACCGTGCCGACGAGTGGATCGAGGACGACGGCACCCGCTGGGTGCGGGTGGTGGACTACAAGACCGGCTCGAAGAAGCTGGACCTCCGGGAGGTCTACTGCGGCCTTGACTGCC
>OHWC01001043.1_pt1 | contig 12904 bp, 7 predicted proteins | sample 1579541 | NCBI WGS metagenome assembly OHWC01 (sample SAMEA3882551, study PRJEB24775) | human gut metagenome | biome: human-associated habitat; feature: intestine environment; material: feces | place: Netherlands | collected 2009/2010
CCTGCCGTTACATTCACCGTGTAAACAGTACCGTTTGTCTGATAGCCTGATCCCGGAGCTGCATCTGCTTCTCTTACATAATAAGTGCCCTCTGGCAGCTCATATGGCTGGCTGTAGCCGTTTGCATCAAGTTTAACAATAGTTACCGGATTTCTGCACTCAGCGTCAGTGAAGATACCATACGGAATGCCTTCAAAGTTATAGCAGCTGTTTCCATTGGTGATTGCCGGATCTGCTGAAGATTTATGAATCTTTAAATATCCATTCTTTGGTGCTGACGGATATACGATACTGATTGTTGCAAATGCACATTGATAGTTATGAGAATGCACAATACCGCCAACCTGCAGCATTGATGTTACGACCTTAAAGGTTGCATACATGTTACCGTCTCCTCCGTCATGCACATCGGTACACTGGAGTGCCACATTTGGATGGTAATGTCCACATCCTTCATCTATTGCATAATCCTTTTGGGTACGTCCTGTAAAAGTACTAATCGCATCTACGATATCCTGTGGTGTACTTGCTGATTCATTACCCCATGCGTGCATACAGGAAAGAAGGACATTGGTTCCCTCCAGATTTAAAACCTTTCCACCAGTACCGCTTACCGCACCAAGTCCGTCAGTTCTGTAGCCAAAGATTTTATTGTAACCAAGATTAACGGAACTGCCATTGTATGATGCTCGTTTACTGATATTTGCCGCAGTCATCTGCACCATATAGCCTGGGTCTGCCGAATTGGTATTTAACTGTGTCTTAAACCAAGAGCTGATCTGTGGTTCTACACCAAGTCCGTTATATAAGCAGAAAGACTGTGCATCATGTGTCGGAACTTCGGTTGCACCAATATGCATACCTCCCCGATTATCATATGCAGTTGTAACGCCTGTAATAGTCAGTGCAGTATTGGCATAAATAAATTTATCTCCTACCGCAAGATTTTTCGGTACGCTTCCCTGATCAAGCTTTAAATAAGCGCCATTATACATCTCTGCTGCAAGATTTATACTCTCATCAGCTGAAACTGATCCGATCAATCCCGCAGTAGTTACTTCGGCTGCCATTGAGTACTTTGATGCGGCATTATATCCGATAAGTACATCCAGACTTCCTACTGCATTTGCATCGTTAACAACAAACTGCAGAACCTTTCCGTCATTCATACTTCCCACACTGTCCGGAAGGCTTGCACCGCGGTTGATGGATGCAGATACAAGATAGTTGTCAACAGAATCGTCGTAATCATCGTTAAATACTCTCACTGTTGCGGTTCCTGCCAGCAGGTTTAAGGTTGCCGGAAGGAATCTTTCAGTCATATCCGGATATACTACGTCAGCTGCGATAGTAATCTCACCTGATGGTGTGAATCCGTAAAGAACCTGAATACGAAGTCCGAAGGAAATGCCATACAGCGTTCCCATATCGGATACATACTGCTCCGTGAAGCAGTACTGGTAACGGCTGCTCGGAATACGATAAACACCATTTCCAAGATATTCTATATCCGTAAATGCCTGTGCCTCAACACCGCCGTTATAGAAGCTTGTTGCCGGCTGATAGTCAGCAGACTCAACACCATTTAATGTCGGAACAGTGGAAACAACGTAGTAGTTTCCGTCAGCTCCATGATAGACAGGAACGGTTTCCTTAAACATCTCCGGATTTAATCCAAGAATGTAATCATTTGAGTACCAGTCTGCATTAGAGTCAAGCAGTCCGTCAATGGTGGTAACACCTGCCTGAACCTTAGACGGATCTACATAAGTGTTGTAAAACTGCATTGTCTGCTCGGTACGTTGCAGAGATACTCCTGTCATAGCTTCTGCAAATGCATCATAGCTTGCATAATCCCATGTACGGTCTGCGGTAAATTCTTCATCGTCAATTACATCCACGAAATCTTTTTCATCCATCTCTGCCATCATTTCCCTGATGGAAAGATATCTTCTGTACTGCTCAAATGTCATGGACTCTACAAAGTCAGTCAGTTCTTCCTCGGACAGCTTGTGGATATACTTTGCAACATCCAAATCACTAGCTGCATCATAGTCAAATCCGAAGCTTTCTAAAAGCTGATCCTCTTGTGCGCCATACTGTGCCATCCATACAAGCTGATAGTCATACTCTCCAAGACTGCTGATGAATTCATAGAATGCATCACTCTCATCTCCACCAATTGCTTCGATGTAAGAAATGATATCTTCCCTTGTTGCGACAGACAGGTCGATTGTCGGTTCTTCGCTTGAAGTCTCTTCAACCATCTCTGTTTCAGTCACTTCTTCTGTTTCATTTTCAAATTCAGCTGTTGTTTCGTTTTCCTGTGTTTCATCCGGTCCACGTGTTTCATTTGCAGATGTTTCTTCTGCACCCTCTCCAGAGGTCTGGACTTCTTCTGTACAAACTTCTTCTGTCGTTTCAGGCACCGGCTGCATTTCTGATGCTGACGTCTGTGCTTCACTAGCTGCCGTCTCTGATGTGGTCTGTTCCTGCGTCTTGCTTACTGCCGTCTCTGATACGGTCTGCACCTGTGTCTCTGCAGTTGTTTCCTCAAGCGTGCTTTCGACTGCCACGGACGATGTCTCAAGCTCTGATGCCATGGTGTTTACTGGTGTCAGCGTTGTCGATACGCTCATAAGTACTGCCATCAGTGTAGAAGTCAATCTCTTTCCTTTTTTGTTTTTTAAATTCATCGTCATGCCTTTCTTTGGGAAATCCCGTCAGAAAATCTGACAGAATCTGTTTGTTGCTTATTGCCTGCCTTTAAAACAGGCGGTCCTCTTAGACGATCCATAACTGTTTTCCTTTCTGTTTCTTCCACGAAAAAAGGTCATGGCATCTCTGCCACAACCTTTACACAGTATTCTGTGTTTTCTCGCATGTCCAAACTGAACACAATGTAAAAAGAGCATGAAAAAAGCACCAACAATAAATCCTGTTATTTTCAGAAGTTATGCAGATGCTTTTTCTTATGTATTGTTATTTATTTATTAATATCAAAAATCCTCTTGCATCGGATTTCTTACTTTTTGACTCTGGTATCTTGATATATTACTTTCATTTTGCTGCTCCGCAGCCAGAGCAGGTATAACCAGTAATTACTGTCTCATCCCATGCTGCCTGATCCACTACCTGTTCGTTGTGACCTGTTGCATCATGATGGACGATTGTCGTCTCTGCCTCGTGATGAACTGTTTGATATGTTGCCTCGTGATGAACTGTTTGGTAAACAGCATCATGGTGCGTTGTTCCAACCTGCATCCATTCATCATGCCAGCTTGACCAACAGCCAGCACCCATATGAACATCAATATCTTCATTTGGATCTAAAAACTTATGACCACACTCATTGCAAATTCCAACCCATGCATAAACCGGTTCATCATACGCATCTGAAATCATCACATTTTCATCATACGCATCCTGAACCAGTACCTGCTCATCCCATGCCGCTTTTGTGATCACTGTCTCGTCCCATGCTGCAAAGTCCTGCACCCACACAGTCTTATACGTTGCATCATGATGGACAACAGATGTCACTGGAACCCATGCATGTGTATGTGCTGTTGTCTGCGGCTGTGTTTCAGGTACTTTGGTTGGCGCTGTCGTACTCAGGCTTGTCGTTGGTGTGCTTGTTGTCGGAGCAACCGTACTCGGTATAGCCGGCTTAGTCTCCGGTGCTTTTGTATTTTCTTCAGAATCTGGCTTACTCTTTCCTTCGAGTGATTCTGCGGCACTTTCTGTTTCTCTGACTGCATCCTCTGTGTCCGAATCGGACACGGCTTCGTTAGTCTGTTTTGCTCCCAGATAAAATACCAACCAGTGATTTGTCTCGGACTGGTAACTGACTAACGGCAGACGATTATACTCATCCTCTGTACACATTACATCCAGAGTACTTTCCTGAAGCTGCCCATCCACTGTCTGATACAGTGTAATATCCGCATCCTCTGGAATCTGGAGATTAAAGTCATATGACTCATCAGTTGTCTTCTGATAAGAAGTAATATCATACAAGGCAATAGTATCATAGTTCTGATAGTCCGCTGTTTGTTCCAGAAGCTGGGCAATGATTGGTTCATCTACGCTGATCCCGGTTACAATGTACTCTTCTGAATCCAGGCTATCCTGAAGTGAAAACAGCACAACTTCAGGCTCAGACTCTACTTCAACTGTTTCTTCTGTTGACTGCTCTGATTCTGATGATAATTCCATCTCTTCTGCATCAACGTTTGGCGCAGTAAGAGTCTCTAGTTCAACTATAATATATCGATCTATAGCTTCGCTTTTTTCTTCTGCCGTAATCGTCCATGAAGCAGATGCCGTTAGTGATACAGCTAACATTACTAACAGCCATTCTGCTTTTTTATTGCTCCATTTCTTCATCCTGTTCCCTCACTTCCTGTATTTTTGTTTTTGCTTTTGTACAGGTTTTAGGGGCAAACTCCTTTGTTTTATAGCTGCTGTAGCCATCATAGCTATAGCTTTGGTCAACACCTTTCATAAATATTTTTTTGTTATTAATCTTATCTGTCAATGCAGCTTTTAGGAGCATTTTGATTTCCACATCTTTAATTGGACTTACCTTCATCGCTGTCAAATACTCTTCTTTATCAACTAAACTCCAGTCAATAACCTTTCCAAGCTCTTTTTTTAATATTTGATCCAGCCAGATACGAATGCTTCGTCCATTTCCTTTCTGAAAAGGATGTGCAATATTCATCTCCACATATTTTTCTACAATCTCATCAAATGTGGACTGTGGCATCTTCTCGATGCTTTCAAGTGCCGCATCCAAATACATAGCAGGTACAAATCGTAAATTCCCTTTTGCAAAATTCACTGTTCGTGTCTGACCGGCAAACTCATAAATATCACTAAAAAGATGTTTATGAATGGTCTGCAGTGCACCGTAGCTGCCAGGCTCTAGTGTATCCAATAGTTTGTTTTTGAACAGCTCTGCCGCCTTTTTCTTACTGAACCTCTCTTCCTCTTTTGCCAGCTCAGTGAAATACGTGATTTCCAACTCGTTTTTCTCGTTCTGCCGTTCATTTATTTCTTCATTATAATCCCCACTGTCTGGTTCATCAAGCGACACAATGCCAAGTTGATATCCAAGTGGTGCCAATAGTTTATTCATGGAGCGAATCGTCGGCATCAATTTTCCATTTTCACAGCGATTAATTGCGATTCTTGACAATCCAGTAATGCGCTCTAATTCTGATTGAGTCATTTTTTGACTTTTTCTCAAGTAGCTGTAATATGCCAGTAATCGCTTTGCCTGTGCTTCTGACTGCTGCTCTATTCCTGACTGCTGTTCTATTTGAATATTGTTCTCATTCATCGTTAATTCCTCCTAGTTTTATTGTATATTATAATATACATCATGTCAAGGCATTTTTTAAATTCTTACACATTTTTTTCTATAGCTCATAGGCGAAAGCTTCATCTGTTTTTTAAAAACATTACTAAAATAAAATACTTCATCGAAGCCTAGTCTTTCGCTAATCTGTGTGATAGTTAAGTCTGTCTGCTGCAGCAGTCTCGCTGCTCGTTCCATGCGCATTTGACAATGATATTTCTGAAGCGTCATTCCTGTTTCTTTCTTAAATACATCATTCAAATGCTTATATGACAATCCCATATATGTCTCAATGTCAACTGAAGAAAATTTCTCTTCACAATGTTTTTGCAGATACGCAATCATCTGATCTGTTCTTTGTCTGCTTAGTGCTACTTTTCTGTCTGATTCACTATCATGGTACAGATTCAATAAAAGGCTGCAAAGCATTGTGTTTTGCAATAGTCTTTCCAGTGGATTTCGCTTTTCAAATAAATCACAAATTTCCTGCATCTGAGCTATATTTGAATAAGATTCCAGTTTCATCTTCTTTGGCAATTGATAAAAAAAGCTATGATTTTCCTTGTTTAAACTGCGGGCATATGTAAAACTTTCAAAAGGATCAAATCTTGTCTGTGCCGTAATTTTCGGAAGATAAAAGTGAAAATAATACCAGCTTGTCATAGGTGGATTTCTCTTCGTTCCATAATGATGACAACCATGTTTAAGAAATAATAATTCTCCTGGCAAAATACAATATTCCTGATCATCCTCAACAACCTGCACTGATCCACTCACAACGTAAATAAGCACATCAAAATCTAATACACGATTAGGATGCACAAAACCATCTTCACTTTTAAAAAAAGCACATTCCCTAAGCAATGGCATTTCATCTGCTGCCAAAAGCAGCTGTTTTTTTTGTAACTCGCTTTCCATATATTATTCCTTTCATACTATGATGTTTGATACCGGATTGCTACGTGCTTTGCACTCCCGCAATCTTCAAATATATTCGCGAAACACAATTTTATATGCGATTATTTTATAAAAAATACCGAATAAATTTCATTTTATTTATTTCATTTCCGATTATACTATAAGTAAATAAAAACGTAAAGGCATTTGCCAGAAAGGATATTATAATTATAATGAAACAATTATCAGGACTTGATGTCACACTACAGGATCAATTATTACTTAACAAAGAGCAGCAAAATATGGACTATCTAATGGAGCTAGAAAGCGATGCTCTGCTGCAAAATTTTACGCAAGAGGCTGGCCGTTATCAAAATTTTAGAAGCAAAAAAATAAAGCATGGCGGCTGGGAAGATCCCTCCTGTCAGCTGCGTGGTCACTTTCTTGGTCACTGGCTGAGCGCAGCTGCCATTCACTATGATGAAACCGGCAATCAGGCTCTGCTTGGCAAAGCAAATGAAATTGTTCATGAACTTCGTCTTTGTCAGCTTGACAATGGCGGCGAATGGGCTGCCTCTATTCCAGAAAAATATTTTCACTGGATTGCTATCAAAAAGCAAGTTTGGGCTCCTCACTATAACGTACACAAAACCTTTATGGGACTTCTTGACATGTATCTATATGCAAAAAATGAGGAAGCCCTCACCATTGCAATTGATTTCTCCAAATGGTTCCTTCGCTACACAGACAATCGTACAAGAGAACAGCTCGATGACATTCTTGATTTTGAAACTGGTGGAATGCTTGAAATATGGGCTCAGCTTTATGATATTACAAAAGACAGCATGTATCTAACCTTAATTGAGCGTTATGACCGTCATCGCCTATTTGATCCTCTTTTAGCTGGAGAAGACGTACTAACAAATATGCATGCCAATACAACTATTCCAGAAATCATCGGCTGTGCCGCCGTTTATGAAGCAACTAAAATTACACGTTATCGTGATATTGTGCTTGCTTACTGGAAATGTGCTGTTACAGATCGTGGCTATTTCGTTACCGGCGGTCAGACAAATGGTGAAATCTGGACACCAAAACATCGCCAGGCCTCACGCCTTGGAGAACGAAATCAAGAGCACTGCAGTGTATACAATATGATTCGTCTTGCAAACATTCTTTTTACCTGGACTGGCGATGTTTCCTATCTGAATTATATTGAAAAAAATCTGTACAATGGCATCCTTGCGCAAGCCTATTGGAAGGAGGATCTTCCAAATGGTCAGATATCTTCTTATCCATCAGAAGGTCTTCTTACATATTTTCTTCCAATGCGCGCTGGATCACGCAAGGGATGGGCTTCCAAAACACAAGACTTCTTCTGCTGTCATGGCTCTGTCGTACAGGCAAATGCTGCCCATAACCAGTATCTGTACTATCAGGATGGTGCAAATTTATATGCTGCTCAATATTTCGACTCCACTGCACGCTTTTCAATTGGCAACACAAATGTTACTTTAATTCAAAAGCAAGATAGCTTAAGCGGAAGCTTCCACATTTCAAGTACAAGCTCTGCTGAACAAGCAATTCATGAAAACACACAGCGTTATCCAATTCAGCCAGACTGTATGGCAATTTGCATGCGCATTGAAATGGATTCCCCTTGCGCTGATTTTTCATTAAAACTTCGCATTCCAGATTGGGCATGTGCACGCACCGATTCCTACGCCGGAAATCCAGCCGTATTTCAGGATGTCTGCTTTGAACTTAACGGCAAACAGATGCCTGTTGATGCAAAAGACGGATTTCTTACCATTCAACGCAACTGGCAAAATGGTGATGAACTTCGCCTTATTCTTCCTCTTTGCATCACTGCAGTCGCTGCAGACGATGATCCAGATCTTGTTGCATTTCGTTTTGGACCAATCGCACTTGCCGGCCTTTGCAGTGAAGAGCGCTCGCTTCACACACACGGTCATGAGCTTCAAACACTTTTGCTTCATGATAATGAACGTGAATGGGGAAACTGGAAACGCACATTCCGCACACGCTATCAGGAAACAGGTATTCGTTTCATCCCTATCTACGACATTGGATATGAACCTTATCAAGTCTATTTTCCGGTAATTCGCGATTAATAGAACCAAAAAACCTGCTAGCAAAAAACTAGCAGGCTTTTTTATTTTATACGAGAAGTGAAAACTGATATAATATTCTGGAAATTTCTGCATTTACTGCATCAATTCCATCCTTCGTTGTATACCAGTTTTCTTTTGTAATATTTCCAATCACCGATGGACTGACAAATATTTTCGCTTCTGGAAAAGATTTTTGATAATACATAAGACTTCTTCTTGCATGTACATTGCGGCAGCACAAAATAGCCTTTTGTATCACTAGTTTATTTTGATCTGTGACAATTCTTGAGTTTTTGGCATTCTCCCATGTGAAGGTTGCCTGATCCTCTTTTAAAATTGCTGATTCATCCACGCCATTTTGAACAAGAACATCTTTTAAAAATTCCCATTCTGTCTTGTACTCCTTGTTATAGCGATCTGCCCGGTCCAAAACACCTGCAAAGTGTCCGACTAGTGTACTGTATTTTCCGCTTGGCAAAATATATGGTGCATAACCTTGTCTGTATAATGCTGCCGCACGCTCAGCATTTTGCGGATATGCATTTCCTGGAATCAATATTATATCAGCCTTTTGCAGCATATCTTCTGCAAAAATGTATTTTGTAATTTCTTCTCTAAAGGATAAAAAATCCATTATGCTTCCTCTTTCTTAATTACCTTATTTTTCTGTAACGACGTCTGCGTCCCTTTACACCAACAATAGCAATCAGAGAACTGATCAAAAGAAACATTGGATAGTACAGTCTTGGCATAACCTGAAAAGCAGAAATCTGACTGCCTAGCTCATTGACTGCTGAAATAGCAACAAGCATCTGTGCACCATATGGTATTACACCCTGAAAAATGCAGGAAAACGTATCCAAAATGGAAGCTGCCTTTCTTGGTGTAATTCCATATTCAACTGCCATTTCCTTTGCAATTGGATTAGCCATTACAATTGCAACTGTATTATTGGCCGTTGCAATATCCATAGCACCAACTAAAAGTCCCATTCCAAGCTGACCGCCTCTTCTTCCTCTAAATGCCTTTCTAATAATTCCTAAAAGTGCCTCGAATCCGCCATACTCTCTTATCAGCGCACACATTGCCGCCACCAGAATCGCAACCATACATGTTTCAAACATTCCAGAAACACCATTTCCCATACGTATGAGCATTTCCACAGGCTCCACATAGCCGCCAATCAGCATAATCAATGCACCCGATCCAATTCCAATAAGCAAAACTAAAAATACATTAATTCCAACCACACCGCCTATCAATACAAGCACATATGGTATAACCTGAATTAAATTATATGGCTGGCTCACATGTCCCTTGATTGTTGTCTGGAATGACAAGATTAAAATCACAATCAGCGTTGCTGCTGCCGCTGGCATTGCAATTCCAAAATTTTCTCTAAATTTATCCTTCATCTTACATCCCTGACCATTGCACGCAGCAATCGTTGTGTCTGAAATAAAGGACAAATTGTCGCCAAACATGGCTCCTCCCATAACAGATCCAACACAAAACGGCAAATCAAAACCTGATGCCTTAGAGACAGCAGCTGCAATTGGAACAAGAAGCGTAATTGTACCTACTGATGTTCCCATGGCAACTGATACAAAACAAGCTACTACAAATAAAACAGCTACTGAAAAGCGCGCCGGAATCAATGACAGCATACAATAGGCAACACTTTCTGCACTGCTTCTTCCTACAATTCCTACGAAAGATCCTGCTGATAAGAAAATCAAAAGCATCGTAATGATATTCTTATCGCCAACTCCCTGCGCCATTACTTCAAGCTTCTGATCAAAGTGTAGCTTCGGATTTTGCAGACAGGCCGTAAGAATTGCCGCCAAAAATGCTACCACAATTGGTACATTATAAAATCCCATTGGAATTTCCATCACATATTCAAATAAAATTCCTAGTCCAAGATATAAGACTAAAAACACTCCTATAGGGAGTAGCGCAATATAATTTAATTTCTTCATTTTTATTATTCCCCTATTTTTTATTTTAAAATTACTGATCCTTTTGCCGTCATTTTACATATTCCTTTTAGTATAATTCTAAGCTCTGGAATATTCTTCGAAGTGGTGCATTCACTTTTTAGTCAGACGATGACGCAGTGCCCAGATGCAGCTTGGAATCAATACAAGATCTGCACCTGTCCATGCAAGAACCTCTGCATAGAAAATGCCCTCTGCCTCAAGCCATAATGGAAGAAGAAGCACACACCCAGTTATCATTGCAAACTCTTTAGGCTGATTTGCACCAAGATTTTGTCCTGTGTAATTAACCATGGCAAAACCATATGAGGTGGCCGCTATTTCTAATACTCCATACAGCTTATTCGTTGCCGTAAATCCTGCAATAAAAATAACACCAAACGAATTAATCAAACGCTGTACAATCATGGATCCAATGGCAATAATAAAATTTTGGAAAGCCATCGGAAGACCAAGAAGCATAAGCTGGCCTGACAATTCAACTTCCAAGCGCAAATCTTTCCTGCGTGGATGTAAGAGCGTAAGCTTTCTTATTGTAAAGAAACAATATCATTGTATCAACTACTGTATAAAGCTGCTGAAAAACGTTGCCAAACATCAAAGGAAGGGAAAACAAAAACAACAGCTTCATTGGTTTTCCTTTGGTCATATCTGTAGCATTCATTGTTCAAAACCTAAAATAGATCATATTCCTTTCTTTTTCATTACGTGCACTTTAAAATTAATATTTTTGTTCTTCCTGTATGAAGATCTCTGCCATACGCTCACGAAGATGCAAAATATAATCTGCCAAGTGAGGATAATGCTCAAAATCAAACGATTCCTCAGCATTCTCCATGATTAGTGCAACAACACGTTCTCTGCCAACCACCGATTCTAATGTAGTAAGTGCATTTAAATCATCAAGAGCCTCACGCTGCACCTGTGCACGAATAGATGACATCGGTTTTTCATCTGGACCTGGATAAACCAAAAATGCATCACCAGATGGAAACGCATAACTTGCATGTGTATTAAAAAATGGATCAATATGAGAAATCGAATACTGCGAATTATAGAAATTAAAGCCCCAGTGTAAAAATCCCTTAATTCCATGAAGATACATCAATACTCCCATAATACGATTTCGCCAGCTTGGCATTGCAAAAAAGCGATTCGGTACTGTAACAGACTGCCCACAGCAATAATACACCCATGGTTGCGGCACCTTATTCTTTAAAAAGACACTTATATGATTGCTTGACACAATCGGATGCTGAACAATTCCTTTTTCATAGAAAGAATACTCGCTAAGTGCATCAACTACCTGCCATCCCTTCAGGCTTTCCTTTACACTCTCTCGTGCCGCCTTATAGCTTTCCAGGCAATCCATTCCTGGTTCATCTGAGATATGGAAAAAAACATGATCTCTATCATATCCAAACTCAATCAATTTACTTTGAAGCTCTGGTAAAAACTGCTTTAAGAAACTCTGATACGATGAATCTAGTGCCGGCGTATGCCATCCGAACTTTTTTACGTTCTTTCCATCTACTGTTACAACAATCTTTGGTGCTGCTTTCGCACCCCACTGTGTAAACAAATGCGGTATTTCAAGATACTTTATTCTATTTCTTAGGCAAAGATCACACCAACGTTTTAATCTTGACCAATCAAACTTGTAAGATCCATCTGCATCCTGCACAATATCTATAAGCTGCACTGTTGTACGCTCCCCACCTACTGCAGTATCAAGAGGCGGTGTAAAAATAGGTGTCAGCAGCATATTGATTCCGAGCTCTTTTCCTGCAAGCGCAATCTGTGCTTCCATTATCTCCCAATGCTTTTCTGAAAATACAGGAATATGATAATAATCCGCCAGGCAGTCTGCATGAAACCATTCAGTGTGAATAAGCGTTTGTTCTGAAAGCACTTTGTCCAACACATTTAAATTCACTGTCAATATCTGATAAGGTTCTTTTTCATCCTTTCCATATATTAAAATATCAATCTGATATGTACCAGGTACAATTGCAGATGTATCTAAAAAATCAATCCAGAGTGAACGTGTCTGTCCAGGAATCAAACGAACAAAATTTGTTTCGCGCGGACATAAAAGATCAGGAAATAATCCTGGCTGACTCTTTAAATACCACTCGTCCGTCTGCTCATAACATGGAAAAGCGCTAGGTACAAGCTCCACATCGCGCACGCGCACAGGTGACGGGCTGCCCTTTACCTCATAAGTAAAGCCTTCTGCAAAACGTTTCCTTTCGCCATCGTAATTACTGTTGCTTCCATATACAAGCAAAAATGCTGGAAGCTCTCCTTTAAAAATTGAAATTGTGTGCTGATCATTTTTCTTCACGCAGTCCGTATCTGGAAATATTTTTTCCAAACTGCTTGCCAAGTAAAAATATGCCTCTTTATTCCCTGTCATTATCTTCTCCTCCCAATTATCACTGTGTGTGACACTCCCACGCGCGTTCTTGCGAACGGGCGGGGCTTCTTGAGACATGGTAGAACGC
>OHWC01001044.1_pt1 | contig 12898 bp, 9 predicted proteins | sample 1579541 | NCBI WGS metagenome assembly OHWC01 (sample SAMEA3882551, study PRJEB24775) | human gut metagenome | biome: human-associated habitat; feature: intestine environment; material: feces | place: Netherlands | collected 2009/2010
AGAAGGTAATAACATATATAGATTTGAATTGTTAATAAAAATGAACGGAAGAGAATACATATTAGACTTTCAAGAATTTGATACAAAAGATAATAAAGAAATAAAAGGGATAAATTCACGTGATGAATACTTAAATGTTATAAATCCAGAAGGAAATTATATAGTGTTTTGTGATTTGGACTTTAGAAATGTTCCAAAGGAAAATGGTTATAAGTATATGTTCACATCAGGTATTTATGGATTTAGAGGAAAAATAGATTTTAATGGTAATAAACTAAAATATGATACAACAGGATATGGAGGATTATTTAGTAGCATAGAAGGAACAGGAATAATACAGAATTTTGTTTTGGAAATATATCTAGATAATGAAGTTGAAACTTCTAATTATAAAGGGTTATTTTCTAAGAGCTATGGTACCATAAGAAATTTTAAAATGGAATTGAAGGAAAGTACAAATAAAGCGAATATAGCTATAACCTTGCTAGGAAATTCAAATTACGGAACAATAGAAAACTTTGTAATTGAATCAGATGCTAATTTATATGGAGTAAGGTCCCTTACTATGGGGGTTGGAGGAAACTATGGAACAATAAAAAATGGATACGCATATGGAGAAAATATAAGAGGAATATATCCGTTTAATGAAACAAATGCAAATAGAGATATAGCTGTTGTAAATATTAATAATGAAGGAAGAATAGAAAATATATTTAGTTTAATAAATGTTGATGTAGAAAATAATATAAAAACTGCCAACAATGTTGGAAATATTATTTCATATTCAGGGAAAAGTGGTATAAATAAAAATTTATATTCAGTAGGATACGGAAAAAATGTGACAACTAGTTATGGACCAACAATAGGAATAGCTAATAAATCCGAAAATGTATATTACTTTGCAGATAAAATATTTACGAATCCAGTGAACAAGAAGAATACGCCACTAGCTTTATGGGATACGAAATTTCAAACACAAATATTAAACGATGAAAAAGCATTTAATGTTGAAAACTTAATAGAGCAAGGATATTATCCTCAGTTAAATTGGCCAGAATGTATGCCGTTGCAAGAATATATTAATTTACCAGAAGTAGAAGATAAGGATTTACCAGATATAGTATCAACAGAAATTTTACAAAATACAAATAATACAGCAAAAGTAAAATTTAGTGTAAATAACCCAGAAGGAGAGACAATAACAAGTATAGCAGTAAAAAACTTACAATGCACAATAGAAAGCCAAGAATATAATGGTGGAAAAAGCGAAGTAATAGCAATATTAAATAATCCACTAATTTGCGTATCACAATATTCGGTAATGAAGATATCAACAAAGGGAGCATATAACCAAGAGTATACAAGAGAATTTAAAGAGAATGAAAGATTAATAGATGTGGATTTTTATAGAGAGATAAATACAATAGATGATTGGAAAAACATCAATAAATCACCAACAGAAAATTATATGTTAATGCAGGATTTGGATTTTAAAAATAATGCTGGAGCTAGTTTGATTTCAGTTGATTATATCGGAAAATTTGATGGTAATAATCATACTGTAAAAAATATAAACTCCTCATATAGTTTTATATTTAAAAAGATAATTAATGAAATAAAAAATATATACTTTGAAAATATAACAATTAATTCAAATGCAGCAGTTGGAATTATATCAACTGGAAATAATTTAGAAAATGTATATGCAAAAAATGTGACAATTATAAATACAAGTAATTCAACCAACACTACAGGTGGTTTGGTTGGTATACAGGGAAATTATATTAAAAATTGTGGAGTGAATAATATAACTATAATTAATAATTCATATTCAAGTAATTTTAGACTAGGAGCTTTAATTGGAGTAGCAACAAATTCTAAAGTAAATAATTGTTATGCAACCAATGTAAATATACAAACTAAAAATACTACATACCAAGGATTAGGAGGACTAATTGGAACTACAGAAGGAATTACAGAAATAAATAATTGTTACGTAGAAGGAAATATTGAAATAGATGGTACAACTGTAGGAGGAATAGTTGGACGAATAAATAATTCAACAAAGCTAAATAATTCATACAGTTATGTAAGTATAACAGGAAATGTAACAGAAGCGGGAGGAATAGCAGGAAACGTTACAAGTGGATGTGAATTAGTAAATAACATAGCATTAGGAGATTTGTATACTAGCCAGTTAAATATGAAGCCAGCAAGAATATTAGGTTCAGGAACTTTGACAAATACAAATTATGCATATAGTAATCAAAGAATAAACGGATTAATAGAAACAACAACAGGAGCGAATACTAAATTATTAAAGCCAGAAGAATTGTTAACGCAATCAACATATACAAATATATTAAATTATGGAAACGCATATGATTATAGTCAATTAGAAGAGAACATATTACCAAAGTTACACAAAATTAATGAAGATGGAACATATTCAAATGAATTATTACCAAATCAGGAAGATGTGTATTTGGATATCTCAAATGAACTTAAGATAGACAGTGTAGAAATAGAAAAAAGTGCGGTAGATCAAATAGCAGGACAAATAGTAGTAATAAATACAAATGAAGTAGAAATAACAGGAGTAGAAATAGAAGGAATGGATGTAACAGTTACAAGTATACTAACGAGATATGGAAAATCTTACATAAACATAACAGCAAAGCCAAATAAATATTATGATACATATAAAATAACAAAAGCAAAATATAAGGAAGGAGGAATAGACAAGAAACAAGAAGTAGAAGGAAAAATAGAAGTTCAATTTTACAAAGAGTTATATAATTTCGAAGATTGGCAGGAAATAGAAGAAGGAACATACCAAAATTACAGGCTCATGTCAGACATAGATTTTGCAGGAAGAACGAATGTAAAAACAAATGTAACAATGGCAAGATTAGAAGGAGTAGGAGGAATAAAAACTTTAAAAAATATAGATCTAACATTTAATACTTCAAAAAATGGTCTTATAAAACAAATAACTTTAAACTTAGAAAATATTAATTTTGAAAATATTAGTATATCGAATGAAAATGACGGCAATAGTTTAGGAATTATCGTACAAAACAATGGAGATATAAGTAATATTAAATTTACGCAGATAGAAATCAATGCTAGTAAAATGCAATATGTAGGTTGTATATCAAATAATGCAGGAAACATATTTAATATAAATTTAGAAGATATTCAGATACATGGAAATAATTATACAGGAGGATTTATAGGTAGCACTATTGAGACAGAAATTACAGACATAAACATTACTGATTTTACAGTATTTGGATATAATTATGTAGGAGGTATATTTGGAATTATAACAGGCGAGAATTTAAGCTACAACATTGGAAGTATGAAAGCTAGTGAAGGAACTGTTAAAGGCAATGATTGCGCCGGTGGTATCGCTGGTACGGGTTCTGGTGGTAATTACCAAGCGTCTCAGATAAATGTAAAAGGTAATTCATATGTCGGTGGTATAATGCGGACGAAAAGCTACAAATTACAAAATTTCAAATAGGTGGTACATCGGAGATAATTTGAATGTGGTTGGAACAGGTAGTTGCGTGGGAGGATTATTTGGGTACTCGGGTTTTATTTCTCAGAGTAGTATAAAGGATAGTTATATAGAATGTACTAATGTAAATACTGAATATGTAGGAGGTATGGTCGGCAACACCGAACAACACGCGACGGACAATGATATTAATAATATAGAGATTAATAGTGTTGCAAGTAATATTGGAGTATTTGCTGGAAGGATTAGTGGGACAGCTTTTTGTAGAAATCTAAGTATAATTAATTCAGTAGCAAAAGGAACAGAGAATGTAGGAGGAATAGTAGGGAAGCAAGAAGCGTCTGAAATTTCTAGAACTTATGCTGAGGTTAAACTGATTGGAACAAATAATATAGGAGGGATAGTAGGAAAATTAGAAAATAATAACATGACTGCAGTAAATAATACTTCATACATTTTTAATAACTATATTGCTAATAGTAAATTAGAAGGAGATAATAACGTAGGAGGTATGGTAGGTCATATAACTTCAGACTTATATATGCCAGATAAATTTTATCATAGCAATTATGTAGAAACTGACTTAAGTAGTGCAGATAGAAATAGTATTTCATTAGGTATAGGAAGTAGACAAAACCAAAATCAATATTTAAGTGATACATATTATTATAAATATTCCATCCTAAACGGCGAAAATCCAAATTCTAAAAATGAACCATTTATTTTACAGGAAAATTATTTAAAAGAAAATGATTTGAAGAAACAAATAACATATACTTCAAAATTAAAATGGTCAACGAGTTCATGGGATTTTACTGTACTTACAAATAATAAATATCCAATTCTTCAATCATCTAGTCTTAAAGAGCAAACGGGAATTGATATACCAAAAGATTCTGAACACATTGTTGGAAATATAGAGAATTCTGTAGAAACACAAAAAATAAGAGAACAAGAAACTCTAGAGCAAACCTTTGAATACTCAGATAAAACTATAGAAACATATAACACATATTCTGTAATAATTTCTTCAGATGGAAGTAAAGCTACAAGAAATGCAAAGTTGTATGTAAAAGATAATAATTTGTATGTTATTCCAAGTACATTAGGCAACTCAGCAAATAGCGATGAAGCTATAGTACCAGTAGCTAACAATTTAATAGTAGATAACTACAATGGAAAAGAATATGAAACAGTATTAGGTTCAGACGGAAAGTTATATGACCTAAAAGAACCAATAGCTTATCCAGAAAATTTCATAAATGAAGGAATCGAAAGCATAGGAAACAATTTAGAGAATGCTTCACACGAACTAGAAGTAACTTACAAAGATGGAGATAGAATTAAATTTAATTACCAAACAGGAAAAGTAATATCTTCTTCAAAAAACGAAGATACAGGAAAGATAGGGATATTTGATTACTTAAAAACAAAGATATCTGAAATAGGAAAATCTAATTCAAATGTATCAAAAGAAATAACAAATAAATATGAAGAAAGTAAAGTGTTACAAAACAAATTAGAAAAAATGCCAGTAGAAGAGGTAATAGAAAAACAGAATCTAGGCAAATCCGAGCAAACTGAAAATGTTGGAGATAATTTTGTAAATGTAGATGATGTCTTAACAAACGAAGCTAATAATAATAATGCAACTAATAACTCTTTACAAGAGCAAAAATATATAAGCATATACAATGCAGAAAAAGATGAATACCAAGTATACAAAGAAGAAGAGTTATTAGATACGAAAAAGCAGGAGGTGATAAGCGAAAACGAAAAAATAGAAGCAAATAATTTAAAAGAGTATTATGCAAGCGAAGGAGAAGCTAAAAATACGAAAATGGGAATAGTGTGGATAGCATTAAGCATAATAGGAGTAGTAATAATATTATTTGCAATAAAGAAAAGAGATTAAATTAAGTGTGTGTAAAAAGAGGGATCAATTTTGAACTGAACCCAAAAAGTTAGACACTTTTTGATTAAGTTTAGATTAGGCTACTCTTTGGGAATGAATTCTGTAATTTACAGGACTCATTCCTTTTAATTTGCACTTAATCCTCTTATTATTGTAATAGTCTATATATTCAATTAATTCTTTCTTAAAATGTTCTATTGACTCGAATTCCTGTAAATACAATAGTTCTGATTTTAGTAATCCAAAGAAATTTTCAGCACAAGAATTATCTAAACAATTACCTTTCTTAGACATGCTTTGTCTAATTCCCTTTTTATTTAAAGCATATTGATATTGTTTCATTTGATATTGCCATCCTTGGTCAGAATGCAATATTAAATTAGTATTATCTGGTATTTTTTCAAATGCTTTTTCTAGCATATCCATAACTTGATGAAATACTGGTCTTTCAGATATATTGTAGCTTACTACTTCTCCATTAAACAAATCAATAATTGGTGATAAATACAACTTACTTCCAAAAAGCGAGAACTCAGTTACATCTGTAACCCATTTCTGGTTTGGTTTGTTAGCTTTAAAATCACGTTTTAAAAGATTATCACATATTTTACCAACTTCACCTTTGTATGATCTGTATTTTCTAACTCTTACAAAGCATTGTAATCCCAATTGTTTCATAAGTTTAAGAACAGTTTTATGATTAATTGCAAAACCTCTGTTATGTAGTTCCATAGTTATTCTTCTATATCCATATCTGCCTCTATTTTCATGATAAATTGCTGTTATTTCTTCTTTTATCTTTTTATATTTATCTTCTTTATTCATTTGTTTTAAATAGTAGTAATATGTACTTCTTGGCATTTCTGCTAATTTTAATAGAGCCGTTAACTTGTAATTTTGCCTTAATTCTGTAACGACTATTACTTTTTCTTGCTCTCTCGCTTGATTCTTTCCTGAACTAAGGCATTTAATTTTTTTAAGTATTCGTTTTCCATTCTTAATCTTTGATTTTCGGCAATTAAGTCTTCTTTCACTTCTTTAGATAATTTCTTTTTTCTTGGTTTAGAACTCATATTTTTTATTCTTCCACGTCTATCCTCATAAAGAGCTTGTGGTCCTTCCTCATAATATATACGTTCCCATCTACCTACTGTAGCATCTTGCGGAATACCAAATCTTAGAGCCGTTTCCGAACAAGATAAATGGTTATTATGCATATATTCTACTACATTTTGTTTGAATTTTCCATCATAACTTCCTTTTTTCATCAGTAATCCTTCTATGCCATATAGTTCATATCTTTTAAACCACCTTCTTAAATTTTCGTGAGAAATGCCATACTTTTTTGATGTTCTATCTGTACCAATATGATTGTCTAACATATCATTTATCACTTTCAATTTGAATTCATATGAATATTTACTCATAAAAAATACACCTCCAAATGTTAACTTTTTTGTCTAACATTTGGGGTGCACTTCAATATTCTCTCTTACGTCATTAAAAAATATATTAAAATGGTTGGAGGCGACACTCGGATTCGAACCGAGGATTAGAATTTTGCAGACTCGTGCCTTACCACTTGGCTATGTCGCCATATAATAAATTATATTAATATATAATATGCAACAAATAAAAAAATAGTACATAAAAACTAATATATAAAAATATAGAGAATAAAAAGATGTGATATAAAGATATGGTGAAAAAGGATAAAAACATATTGACAATTGAATACACATTCAATTATAATAAAAACAAGATTGAATAAATACTCAACTAAGCAAGGAGGAAAGCGATGGCTAGAAATGAATTTATATGTGATTGTAATGTAATACATCAAGATATGGTAGAAAGTACAATAAAGAGAATGCCAGAGGCAGATACATTTAATAAATTAGCTGAATTTTTTAAAATTATAGGAGATACAACAAGAACAAAAATACTATTTGCATTGGATCAAAATGAAATGTGTGTGTGCGATATAGCAAATGTACTAGGAATGAGCAAGTCTTCCATATCACATCAATTAGGAACTTTAAGAAGAAGTGGAATTGTTAAATGTAGAAAAGAAGGGAAAGAAGTTTTTTATATGTTAGATGATGAACATATAAAGAAAGTTTTTGAAATAGGTATAGAACATATTGAACACAAAAATGGAATATACGAAAAAAAGATAACGAAAGATAATTAAAAAAATTATATAGGAGGAAAATAAATGAAGAAAGATGGTATAAAAATTATAATAGCACTTATATTGTTTTTTATAGCACTTATAGTGGATTTTGGAAATATATGGATAAATAATATATTATATATTTTAGCATATGCAATGGTGGGAATAGAGATAGTAATTAAAGCTTTTAAAAATATAATAAAAGGCAAAGTATTTGACGAAAATTTTTTAATGGCAGTTGCAACAATTGGAGCTTTTGCAATTGGTGAATTACCAGAGGCTGTTGCTGTTATGTTATTTTATCAAGTAGGAGAATTATTCCAAAGTTATGCAGTAAGTAAATCTAGAAAATCAATTTCTAATTTAATGGATATTAGACCAGATTTTGCAAATGTAGAGAGAAATAAAGATGTAGAAAAAGTAAAACCAGAAAATGTAAAAATAGGAGAAATAATAATTATAAAACCTGGAGAGAAAGTACCACTAGATGGAATAGTAGTAGAAGGAAATTCGAGTCTTGATACAAAAGCACTTACAGGAGAAAGTTTGCCAAAAGATGTAAAGGTAAATGAAGAGGTACTAAGTGGTTTTATAAATTTAAATGGTGTTATAAAAGTTAAAGTAACAAAAGAATATGGTGAGTCAACTGTAAGTAAAATATTAGATTTAGTTGAAAATGCAAGTAATAAAAAATCAAAATCAGAGAATTTTATCACTAAATTTGCTAAATACTATACACCAATAGTTGTTATTACAGCTTTAATTCTTGCAATTGTACCACCGCTTATAATAAAAGACGCAGTGCTTTCAGATTGGATATATAGAGCACTATCATTTCTTGTAGTATCATGTCCTTGTGCATTAGTTATTTCGATTCCATTAAGCTTTTTTGGAGGAATAGGTGGAGCTTCTAAAATGGGAGTTTTAATAAAAGGAAGTAATTATTTAGAAGCACTTTCGAATACAGAAATAGTTGTATTTGATAAAACAGGTACATTAACAAAAGGAGTGTTTGAGGTACAAAAAGTTGCCCCAGAAGGTATAAGTAAAGAAGAGCTATTAGAAGTTACTGCGTATAGTGAGCATTACTCAAATCACCCGATTGCAATTTCTATAAAAAATGCATATGGAAGAGAAATTGATGAAGAAAAAATAATAAATACAAATGAAATTCCTGGGTTTGGAATTATGGCTAAAATAGAAGATAAAGAAATATTAGTTGGAAATGAAAAATTGATGAATGAAAACAAAATTAGTTTTTCAAAATGTGATAGTATAGGAACTATTTTATATGTGGCTATAGATAAAAAATATGCAGGGTATATAGTAATAGCAGATAAAATAAAAGATGATTCAAAAGATACTATAAAATTGCTAAAGAAAAATAATATAAAACAAACTGTAATGCTAACAGGTGATAGGAAGAAGGTTGGTGAAGAAGTTGCAAAAGAATTAGGTATAGACAAAGTATATACAGATTTATTGCCAGATGGTAAAGTTAAAAAAGTAGAAGAATTGCTAACTTCTAGAGCACAAAAAGGAAAACTCATATTTGTAGGAGATGGAATAAATGATGCGCCAGTTTTAGCTATTTCAGATATAGGAGTTGCAATGGGGGGACTAGGCTCAGATGCTGCAATAGAAGCAGCAGATGTTGTTATTATGACAGATGAACCCTCTAAACTAGTAAATGCTATTAAACTATCTAAAAGAACTATGAGAATAGTTAAAGAAAATATAATATTTGCTATATTTGTAAAGGTGTTAGTGTTAGTTCTAAGTGCTTTAGGAGTAGCTACTATGTGGGAAGCAGTTTTTGCAGATGTAGGTGTTTCTATTATTGCAATTATAAATGCTCTAAGAGCTTTAAGAGTAAAAAAGTATTTAAATAAAAGAAGAAAAAGAACATTTGTTTACAATAAGCATTGAAAAATATTATTTTATATGATAAAATGACTATTATGAAATTGTGATAAATTTGATGAGGAATAAAATAGTAAGAAAGAATATATTTGAAATTAAAAAGAACATTAAAAGTTTAAAGAGTAAATTAGATGTTGATATTGGATTTTTGTTAAATAATGTAATAATAAGAGTGGAGAAAAAAAGAATATATATCTAAAATGAGAAAAAACACAATAGAAAAATGGAACAATAAAATGGAGGTGAATTATATGCAAGAGTTAGCAAAGGGGGATTTAATTATATATGAAGATGAAAACAATAAAATTGAAATAGAAGCTTTTTTATATAACGAGACTCTTTGGTTACCTCTTAATAAAATAGCTGAACTATTTGAAAAAGATAAATCTACAATAAGTGAACATATAAAGAATATATTTAATGAACAGGAATTATCTAAAGATTCAACTGTTGGGAATTTCCCAACAGTTCAAATTGAAGGTAATCGTAAGGTTAATAGAAATATTGATTATTATAATCTAGATATGATAATAGCTGTTCGGATATAGAACAAATTCAAAAAAAGCAACAAAATTTAGACAGTGGGCGACAGAAGTTTTAAAATCATATATTATAAAAGGATATAGTATAAACAAAGAAAAATTAAAAAATCCGAATAGATTTGGTAAAGACTACTTTGATGAATTATTAGAAATCATAAAAGAAATTAGGACGAGTGAAAGAAGATTCTATCAAAAAGTAACAGATATTTTTGCAGAATGTAGTATTGATTATAATAAAAATTCTGAAATTGCAAATGACTTTTATGCAACTATTCAAAACAAATTCCACTATGCAATTACAAATGAAACAGCAGCTGAAATAGTTTATCATAGAGCAGATTGTAAAAAAGAACATATGGGGTTGACTTCTTGGAAGCATTCTCCGAATGGAAGAATATTAAAAAGTGATGTTAGTATTGCAAAAAATTACTTAACAAATAAAGAACTAGAATTTTTGCAGGACATTGTTAATATGTATTTAGATATAGCAGAAAACAGAGCCAAGAGACAAATACCTATGAAAATGAAAGATTGGGTAGAGGAATTAAATACTATGCTAAAAACAAATAGATATGAAGTTTTAGATAATAAAGGAACTATATCAGCTGAACAGGCAAAAGAATTTGCAGAAAAAGAATATGAAAAATTTCGAAAAGTTTATCAGAAGCGTGATAAAGTAAAAATGTATCTGGCACATGGATATAAGAAAAGGCATTGTTATGATTCAGAAACAATGGAAACACAGGAATATAAGATGGGAGAGCATGACGGAGTACTTCTGATCTATGAACTTCCGGATACCGTAAAAGAAAAAAAGACGGAGGCTGAAGCTTATGCAGCTGTGTGGGATATTATGATGGAACTTCAAAAGGAACTGCCAAATTCTGTGGTATATTACGGACAGGATTTCTTGCAGGAAGAAGGAAAAAGATTTGATGAAATGGGGGTTTTCCTTCCGCTGGAACACTTTTCTGACAGACTGGAAAGGCATATAGAAAAAGCGGATCAAATTGTATATGGTAAATAAAAAGATGCATCTGGTTGAAAAAAGATCAGATGCATCTTTTTATTTAAAATTCTTTTTTACGTGCAATAACGGAATGTCTTGTCCGTCAGAATTCTTGCAAAGATAAGTCCAAGAGGCAAGGCAAGAATGATAAGTATTGCAGCTGCAAACCAGGATGCAGAGGTTTGCAGAGACATCACTCCAAGATTATAGATTGCCCGGTAAAGATAAAGTCCCGGTACCATGATGACAATAGAAGGTACAGTCAGAGAAATTCTCGGGTAACCGATTTTGCTTTTTAATACAGAAGCCAGAATTCCGGCAGTCAGGGCACCGATAAAAGCTGCGGCTGCAGGAGGCAGGGAGGCCAAGTCTACCAGTTCAAGACGGAGTGTATTGGCAATTGCTCCAATGATACCGGCTGTGGCAGAGAGTTCTTTAGGACTGTTGAACATAACAGAAAAGCCGAACACCCCGCAGAAGCTGGCGAGAAGCCGGAATAGTATATGTTGCCAGAGTGTGAGAGAAAGAGGTGGGAAATCACTTGGCTTTAAATGAAGGATAAGTGCCATGATCCAGGCGGTCAAGGTTGCGACAAGAATGATGATCATTGCGTAAGCAAGTCGTTCCAGGCCGGATCGCATATCCAGTTTTGCAAGGTCGATTCCGCTGGTGATAAATGGAAAACCGGGAATGATGAAAAGCATAGAGCATATATATCCGGCTTCATGAGCAAGAGAAATGCCGAACAACAGTTCAGTTGTTTTTAAAAGTGCAGCATAGATAAGGCAGGCAGCAGCAACAGAGGCAGTAATGCCTAAGAATAATGTGAAATGATGCTTAGTCAGTTTACATCTTACAAAGTTGCCGATACCGGCACCGAAAAAAGCAAGAAGCATTTCTACCGGTCCGCCACCAAGGAGAAAGGTAAATGCCCCACAGGCAAATGCTGCGGCAAATCCGAGTGCAACTGGAGAGTAAAGGCCATGGATCCGTTCAATCTCATCCAGATAAGAATGAATCTGTTCACCGGAAAGATATTTTTCCTTTGTTGGGAAATCGTTGATGAAGTTTTCCAGTCGGTTCAATTTCGAAGTATTAACACCGGTATTGGTCAGACACAGCGACTGTGAAAAACAGTTTTCACCGTCAAAACAGGTGTATTCAATGGACATCAGGCCGATGTCGGCGGTACAGCTGATTCCCAGTTCTCTGGAAAGGGTATTCATAGAGCTTCGAACACGCCATGCTCCGGTTCCACAGGAAAGAAGCATCATGCCACATCTACCGACAACGGAGGCTTTTTCAATTAGCCCGGCCTTGGTGATAGGAATGGTATCTTCTTTATTCAGTGCATAATCATGCCATAGAATGTCCATATGATTTTTTTCTATTATGCCTTGCTGCATAAATTTCACTTCCTTTTGCTATACCAATAATATATGAACAATATATTAAATATGTATTATTGGTATTGATTTATCATAATAAAGTATAATCATCGAAATGCAAAAGTCAATAGAAGAGTTGAGAAATCCTGAAAAAGGATAAGAATATGCCAATGTGGATTTAAAAACATGACCGAGGCAATGTGCATAAAATGAAAAACCATTTTTTGTCTAATGTGTATAAGAAAAAGTAGGCAAAAGAAAAGAGTGTGAAATATGTTAAGTTTTGGTTGCGATTTTCTATCTGATCATCGGAGTAATTGTGATGCTTTTATATGTTCGCTTTGAAAGACAGGAAGAAACCGTTTTGAAAGAACTGGAAAACAGAAGAAAAAGTATGTAGAAAACACCGGCAGTTTTTA
>OHWC01001049.1_pt1 | contig 12850 bp, 9 predicted proteins | sample 1579541 | NCBI WGS metagenome assembly OHWC01 (sample SAMEA3882551, study PRJEB24775) | human gut metagenome | biome: human-associated habitat; feature: intestine environment; material: feces | place: Netherlands | collected 2009/2010
TACCCTGCAAACCCTGTATGCCACCGAGAAGGCCCTGGCCCATACCCCAGAACTGGAAGCCTTTGCGAGCAAAACTGTGCTGGTAACAGAGCCGGTGGCACAAAAGCTTTCCGAAACCAAAACCAGCCAGGATGTGTTCGGCGTGTTTGAACACCCCGGCTGGCAGGCGGCAGATATTTTAGCAAAGGGACGCCGTATTCTGGCACTGGAAGCGGTGCAGGACCCCGGCAATGTGGGCACCCTGCTGCGCAGCGCGGCGGCCTTTGGCTTTGACGGTGTGCTGCTCTCCAAGGGGTGCGCGGCACCCTTTGCCCCCAAAACACTGCGGGCATCCATGGGGGCAGCCGGGCGGCTGCCGGTGGCCCCGGTGCAGGATCTGCCGCAGGCATTGCAGCAGCTGCGCGCACGCGGCGTGGTCTGCCTGGCTGCGGCGCTCTACCATTCCCGCCCGCTGGATGAAGCCCCGCAGAGCTACCCGGACGGCCTGTGCGCCGTGATCGGCAGTGAAGGACAGGGCTTGACGGACGCTGCCGTGCAGGCCTGCTATATGGCGGTGCGCATCCCGATGACGGACCTGGTGGAAAGCCTGAACGCCGGGGTTGCAGGCAGCGTCTTGCTTTGGCACTTCAGAGGTGTATAATAAGGTATGGACAGCACACTGTATTGGCTGTGGCTGGCCGAAGCGCTTGGGTCCGGCTGCCGCCTGGCGGGCAGACTTCTGGAAGAATACCCGGACCCGGCCGAACTGTATGGCCAGGTAAAAGCGGGCTGGAACCCGCCGGAATACCTGAGCGCAAGAGCCCGCGAATTTATGCAGGCGGTGGCCCCGGCCCAGATGGCGGGGCTGAAAAAGCGCTGCGATGATTTGAATATTTTTATCCTGACACCGGACAGCGCCGATTACCCCCAGCGGCTGCGGGACCTGCCCGACCTGCCGTTGGTGCTGTACGGCACCGGAAACCCTGCCTGCCTGAACGGGCGGCGGTATGTGGGCATGGTGGGCACCCGCCGCCCCACAAAGTATGGGCTTTCCGCCTGCCGGGATCTTTCGCTGACAATGGCGGAGCGGGGTGTGGTGATCGTGAGCGGGCTGGCCGAAGGGCTGGACGGCGCAGGCCACCGCGCGCCGGTGGAAGCCGGGCAGCAGACCGTTGCTTTTTTGGGCACGGCCATCAACAAGACCTTCCCAGCGGTGAACGTGACCCTGCGCACAGAGCTGGAAGATCTGGGAGGTGCCGTGCTGAGCGAATACCCGCCGGATTATACGGGCAAAATGACAGGGACCTTTTTGGCCCGCAACCGGCTGATTGCCGGTTTGAGCGAGGCTCTCTGCGTGGCGGAAGCTCGCACCCGCAGCGGAACGCTGAACACGGTGAGCCATGCCGAAGAGTACGGCAGGCCGGTGTTTGCGGTACCTGGCAGCATTTACAGCCCCACCAGCGAGGGCACCAATGAGCTGCTGCGCACCGGCCGCGCCCGCGCCCTGTGCACGGCGGATGATGTGCTGGATACCCTGCACATTGCACCCGGCGGCACCGAGCTGGTGCAGGAGGGGGTTATGCTGGATGAGCTGACCCCCAACGCCCGCACCGTGCTGGCAGAACTGGGCCCTAAAGCGCAGACGGCAGATGACTTGGCCGCCTCAACGGGGCTTGCCGTGCAGGCTGTTCTGGCGGCGCTCATGGAGCTGGAATTTGCCGGCGCCGCCGTGGATAACGGCGGGGGCCGGTATACCGCGGCATAAGGGCAAGCGGCCCCAGCCGCAGCGGGCGGATATGGCCCGCATATATGATGACATTACGGAAAGTATCCGATTAAGATAGAACTTATACGCCAATTTGGGAGAAACAGATATGGCAAAGCAAACTGAACTGGAGCTGACTGCCCAGCAGGCAGCGCAGCCGGAAGAAACCCCGGCAAAAAAAACTGCCGCAAAAAAGACTGCAGCGAAAAAACCGGCAGCAAAAAAAGCAACCACGAAAAAGACAACGACCAAAACCAAGGCAGCTAAGGCAGAGGACGGCGAAACCGCAGCCGAAAAACCTGCCGCAAAGCGCACCACCAAAAAGACCGAAGCAAAGCCCGGCACCAAGCTGGTGATCGTGGAATCCCCGGCCAAGGCAAAGACCATTGGCAAATACCTGGGCCGCGGCTATACTGTAACGGCCAGCATGGGCCATATCCGGGACTTGCCCGCCAGCACGCTGGGCATTGATGTGGAACATGGCTATACCCCAAAGTATATTACCATCAAAGGCAAGACCGCGCTGGTCAAGGACCTGAAAGCCGAAGCGAAAAAAGCACAGACCGTCTATCTGGCAACCGACCCGGACCGTGAAGGCGAGGCGATCAGCTGGCATCTGGCCAATGTGCTGGGGCTGGACCCCACCGCCCCCAACCGCGTGACCTTTGACGAGATCACCAAAAAGGGCGTGCAGGAGGGTATGGCCCACCCGCGCACCATTGATATGGATCTGTTCAACGCCCAGCAGGCCCGGCGCGCGCTGGATCGCCTGGTGGGTTATAAGCTCAGCCCGTTTTTGTGGCATAAGGTGCGCCGCGGGCTTTCGGCTGGCCGCGTGCAGAGCGTGGCGGTGCGCATTATCCGCGACCGCGAGATCGAAATTGAAAACTTTAAGCCCGAAGAATACTGGAACATTGACGCCAACCTGAAGCCCCGCCAGAGCGGCTGTGCGTTCAACGCACGGCTGACAGCCCAGGCGGACGGCACCAAGCTGGTGGTGAAAAATAAAAAACAGGCGGATGCCATTCTGGCCGCGTTGGACGGCAAACCCTACACCGTGACCCGTGTGGATAAGGGCCAGCGCCGCCGCCAGCCGCAGCCACCGTTCATCACCTCCACCCTGCAGCAGGATGCCAGCCGCGCACTGGGGTTTTCGGCCACCCGCACCATGCGTGCCGCCCAGCGCCTGTATGAAGGTATGGAGGTGCACGGCTATGGCCAGATCGGTCTGATCACCTATATGCGTACCGACAGTCTGCGCATTGCGGACGAAGCCGCCGCAGCCGCTAAGACCTTTATCGGCAAGACCTGGGGCGAAAATTACGTCTGCAACAAAAAGCGCGTCTGGAAATCCCGCTCCGCCACAGCGGCGCAGGATGCCCACGAAGCCATCCGCCCCTCAATGCCGGAACTGACGCCGGACCAGGTGGAGGGCAGCATCTCCGGCGATGAAGCCAAGCTGTACCGCCTGATCTGGAGCCGCTTTATGGCATCCCAGATGGCAGACTGCCTGATGGATACCGTTTCGGCCAACATCACGGCGGGGGATTATATCTTCCGCGCATCGGGTTTCCATGTAACGTTTGACGGCTTTACCGCTTTGTATGAGGAAGCCACCGACGATAAGCAGAAAAAAGAAACCGCCCTGCCCCCGCTGGAAGTGAGCCAGGACCTGAAACTGAACAAGCTTTCGGCGGAGCAGAAATTCACCCAGCCGCCGCCGTACTATACTGAAGCAACGCTGATCCATGCGCTGGAAGAAAACGGTATTGGCCGCCCTTCCACCTATGCGCCGATCATTACCACCATTGTGGACCGCGGCTATGTGGAAAAGGAGCAGAAAAAGCTCAAAACCACCCCGCTGGGCCGCGCGGTGAACCAGGTCATGCTGGAACAGTTCCCCGATATCGTGGACCCGACATTCAGTGCCGATATGGAGAAAAAGCTGGACGTTGTGGAAGCCGGTAAGGCGGACTGGGTCAAAACAGTGGACGATTTCTACCAGGGCTTTGAAAAAAGCCTGGAAGCCGCCGAAAAGAACATGGAGGGCAAAAAGATCAAAGTGGAGGATATCCCCACCGACGAGATCTGCGAAAAATGCGGCCGCCCCATGGTGATCAAAAGCGGGCGGTACGGCAAGTTTGTGGCGTGTTCCGGCTTTCCGGAGTGCCGCAACGCCCACCCCATTGTAAAGGATACCGGCGGCCTGTGCCCGCTGTGCGGCGGTCATATGCTGCTGCGCAAAAGCGCCAAGGGCCGCGTGTATTACGGCTGCAGCAACTACCCCACCTGCAACTTTATGACATGGGATGAACCCGTGCCGGAAACCTGCCCCCACTGCGGCAAAACGCTGTTCAAGCGCCGCGGCCAGCTGTACTGCGCCAAAGAGGGCTGCGGGTTTGTGAAGAATATCGAAAAGACAAAAGCGGAGAAATAACGCATGCAAATCAAAATCATCGGTGCCGGGCTGGCCGGGTGCGAAGCCGCCCTTTGGCTGGCGGACCACGGCGTGCAGGTGGACCTGTACGAGCAAAAGCCGGTCAAGTTTTCGCCAGCGCACAAAAGTGCAGGCTTTGCGGAGCTGATCTGCTCCAACTCCCTCAAGGCGGAACGGCCGGATTCGGCTTCCGGCCTGCTCAAAATTGAAATGCGCATGATGGGGTCCCACCTGCTGGATGCTGCCGAGACCGCCCGCGTGGCGGCTGGCGGTGCACTGGCGGTGGACCGTGATGTGTTTTCCACCGCCGTGACGGAAATGGTGGAAAAGAACGCGGACATTACCGTTCACCGCGAGGAAGTGACCGCGCTGGACGAAAGCGTTCCGGTGCTGGTGGCTTCCGGCCCGCTGACCGAGGGTGCGCTGGCGGAGCAGATTGCCGCGCTGACCGGCAGCCACCGGCTGAGCTTTTTTGACGCCGTGGCTCCCATTGTGAGCGCCGAAAGCCTGGATATGGAAAAGATCTTTGCGGCGTCCCGCTACGGGCGCGGTGAAGCCGATTACCTGAACTGCCCATTCAACAAATTGGAATATGAAACGTTTTATAACGAATTGTTGAACGCAGAGCGTGCCCCTCTGCATGACTTTGATGGGGAGCTGACGGTGTACGAAGGCTGTATGCCTATTGAGGTGATGGCGAGCCGCGGGGCGGATACCATGCGCTATGGCCCGCTGCGCCCGGTGGGCCTGCGGGACCCGCGCACCGGCCACCGCCCCTGGGCCAACGTACAGCTGCGCGCCGAAAACACCGCCCGCACGCTGTACAATATCGTTGGTTTCCAGACCAATTTGAAATGGGGCGAGCAGAAGCGCGTTTTTTCGATGATTCCCGGCCTGGAACATGCAGAGTTCATCCGCTATGGCGTGATGCACCGCAATACCTTTTTGGAAAGCCCGGCGGTGCTGACCAAGGGGCTCTACCTGAAAGAGCACCCCAACGTGTTTTTTGCCGGGCAGATCACCGGGTTTGAGGGCTATATGGAAAGCGCGGCTTCCGGCCTGCTGGCAGCGCGCAATTTGTACGCCCGTTTGCAGGGCAGAGAGCTGCCGCCCCCGCCGACCACAACGATGTGTGGCGCACTGATCGATTATATCACCACCCCCAACAAGGACTTCCAGCCCATGGGTGCCAACATGGGCATTCTGCCGCGCACCGAGGAGATTGACACCATCCGGGATAAGCGCGAACGGTATATGGCACTTTCTGATGCTGCACAGGCCGCCATGCGGGCATGGGCAGCCGAAGCGGAACACTGAGGTGGATTATGAAAATTTTACTGGACGCAATGGGTGGCGATAACGCCCCGAAATCGACCGTACAGGGCGCAGCCGATGCGGTAAAAGAGTTTGGTGATGGCATGACCCTGGCCCTGCTGGGTGATGAAGCCAAGATCAAGGCCGCTGCCCAGGAGCTTGGCGTGGACCTGACCCCCTTTGAGCTGATTCACTGCACCGAGGATGTGGATATGCACGATGACCCGGTCAAGGCCGTGCGCCACAAAACGGATTCCAGCCTGGTCAAAGGCCTGACGATGCTGAAAAACGGCGAGGCGGATGCCTTTGTTTCCGCCGGTTCCACCGGCGCGCTGCATGTGGGCACCAGTTTGATCGTGCGCACCGTCAAGGGGGTCAAGCGCCCGGCGCTGGCCACCTGCATGCCGGGCAAAAAACAGCCGTTTTTGCTGCTGGACTGCGGCGCAAACGCCGAATGCCGTGCCGAGATGCTGAATGCCTTTGGCACCATGGGCAGCGTGTACATGAATAAGGTCATGGGCCGCAAGGACCCCGCCGTTGCGCTGGTGAACAACGGCGCCGAGGACACCAAGGGCACCCCGATGTACCGTGAAGCCCACGGCCTGCTGAAAGCAAACCCGGCCATCCGCTTTGTGGGCAACATTGAGCCGCGTGATATTATGGCTGGTGAGGTGGACGTTATCGTCTGCGACGGCTTTGTGGGCAATGTGGTGCTGAAGCTGACCGAGGGTGTGGCAGGTACTTTGCTGGGCATGCTGAAAGACATCTTTATGCAGAGCATTGTGACCAAGCTGTGCTACCTTGGCGTAAAAGGCGGGCTGCGCAATCTGAAGCACATGATGGACTCTGAGGAGATCGGCGGCGCACCGCTGCTGGGCGCGGCAAAGCCGGTCATCAAGGCACACGGTTCCAGCAAGGCCAAGGGCATCAAGAACGCCATCCGCCAGGCAAAGCTGTGCGTTGCCAATGACCTGTGCGGCACCATGCAGAGCGCCCTGGCCGAAGTAGCCGCCAAGGCCGCAGCAGAAAAGACAGACGCGGAATAAAACGGCATATCGTGTAAAAATTGAAATGTTATGCCCGCCCGGCCTGCAAAATATCCCGATATACAATCGCAAAACAGAGAGAACGAAAGGTAAGGCAATCTTATGACCACGCGTACCCCTGAGGAATTGGAAGAAAAGCTGCATTACCATTTTAAGAATAAAGAACTGCTCATCACGGCGCTGACCCACAGCTCTTACGCCAACGAGAGCAAAACCCCTACGCTGTATAACGAGCGGCTGGAATTTTTGGGCGACAGTGTGCTGTCCGTTGTGGTGGCAAACTATCTGTTCCACCATTCCACCCGCCCGGAGGGCGAACTGTCCCGCATGCGCGCTTCGCTGGTCAGCGAGGACGCGCTGTTCCAGTTTGCGCAGGAGATCGACCTGGGCTCTTACCTGCGGCTGGGCCGCGGCGAGGAGCTGGGCGGCGGGCGCTGCCGCCCCAGCGTGGTTTCGGATGCGTTTGAAGCCACCATTGCCGCTTTGTTCCTGGACGGCGGCATTGAGACCGCCCGCAACTTTATCCTGCCGTTCATCACGGAGGGCAAAACCGCCGAGGATGACCACAAGACCGCCCTGCAGGAAGTGGTGCAGAAACACCCGGACGACCGCCTGACCTACACCGTGACAGGGGAATCCGGCCCGGCGCATGATAAGCGGTTCCAGGTTACTGTGGCGCTGAACGGCAAGGCGCTGGCTGTGGGCGAAGGCCGCAGCAAAAAGGCTGCGGAACAGCAGGCTGCCAAAGCGGCGCTGACCAAGCTGGAACAGCAGGCATAAAAAGGGGCATCTATGCGCTTAAAAGAACTTGAGATACAGGGCTTCAAGTCCTTCCCGGATAAAACGCGGATCACCATTGGCGAAGGCATTACCGGTGTTGTGGGGCCGAACGGCTCCGGCAAAAGCAACATTTCGGATTCCATCCGGTGGGTTCTGGGCGAAACCAGCTCCAAACAGCTGCGCGGTGCGGGCAAGATGGAGGACGTTATTTTTGGCGGCACCCAGACCCGCGGCGCAATGGGCTATGCGGCGGTATCGCTGACCATTGATAACTCCGATCATGGGCTGGAAATGGACGCGGACGAAGTAACCATTGGCCGCCGCTATTACCGCAGCGGGGAGAGCGAGTATACCATCAACGGCCAGAGCGTGCGCTTAAAAGATGTGTACGAGCTGCTGCTGGATACCGGCCTTGGGCGCGATGGCTACGCCATTGTGGGTCAGGGGCGCATTGCGGAGATCGTTGGTGCAAAATCCACCGAGCGGCGCGAGATTTTTGAGGAAGCATCTGGCATTGCCAAATACCGCTACCGCAAAAATGAAGCCGAACGCCGCCTGGCCGCGGCGGAGGGCAATCTGGAACGCCTGCGGGATATTCTGGGGGAGCTGGAAAAGCGGGTTGGTCCCCTGAAACGCGACAGCGAAAAGGCGGAGCAGTTCCTGGCATATTCCGAGACACGCAAGGGGCTGGAAATTACCCTGTGGGTGGATTCAATCCGCCGCGCACAGGATACGGTGCGGGACCAGCAGCGCAAGTATGAGGCGGCGGAAAGCGACTATGCACGCATTTCCCGCCAGCTGGATGAATTTGACACCCGCACCGAAGCCCTGCGCGCCGAAGCCCAGCAGCTGATGCTGCAGGTGGAGGAAGCGAACGCTGAGATCCGCACCATTACCGAGCAGAACGCCGGGAGCGAAAGCCAGCTGGCAGTTTTGCAGAACGAAACCTAACACGCGAACGAGCAGATCCGCAGCGCCAGCGATGAGCTGACCCGCGCCGGGGAAGGCGCAAAAGGGATTGCGCAGGAAGCGGACGAGCACAAAGCGGAAATCACCCAGCTGCAAACCGTGCTGCAAAATCTGGATGCCGAGGCGGACAAGCTGCGCCAGCAGCTGAACACGCTGGAACAGCAGGCGCTGCAAAGCGGTGAGCGGCGGGAGATCGTGAGCGCCGCCATGGCCCGCATGCAGCAGAATGCCACTGCCCTGCAGGTGCGGGGTGCGGGGCTGCAATCCGCCGTGGAAGCGGCCCGCGCCCAGCTGAACGGCCTGAAAAACCAGGAAGCCGCCGCGGGTGATGTGGCACAAAAACTGACCGAGGAACGGGACGCTGCTGCCGAGCACCTGAAAGAGTGCGAGGAAGCCGTGACCCGCAACGATAACATCCGCTCCGGCTTAAAGCTCAAGCTGGAAAGCCGTCGCCGCCAGCAGGCGGAAGCCGCTGAAGCTTTGCAGAAGGCCGCAGCGGATAAAAACAACACCGCCCAGCGCATCCGCATTCTGGAGGATCTGGAGCGCAACATGGACGGCTATCAGCAGAGCGTAAAAGCCGTCATGCGCGCCGCGGGCGGTGGGCGGCTGCGGGGCATCATCGGCCCGGTGGCCGGTATCCTGAGCGTGCGCAAGGGGTACGAAATCGCGATTGAAACGGCACTTGGCTTTGCGCTGCAGAACATTGTGGTGCAGGACCAAGGCTGCGCCCGCGCAGCCATCACCTTTTTGAAGGAAGAACGCGCCGGACGCGCAACCTTCCTGCCGCTGGATACCGTGCAGGGCAGCCGATTCAATGGCCGCCTGACCGGCACGGCGGAGGTGGCCGCCGACCTGGTGGAGACCGCCCCCCAGTACCAGCATATTATTGATAACCTGCTGGGCCGCATTATTGTGGTGGAGGATCTGGGCGAAGCGTCGGTGGTGGCCAAAAATCTTGGCTACCGCAACCGCATTGTCACAATGGACGGCCAGGTCATCAACGCAGGCGGTTCCTTTACCGGCGGTTCCACCGCGCGCAGCGTGGGTGTGTTCAGCCGCAAGCAGGAACTGGACGAACTGCGTGCCAAGGTGCTGAAACTGGACGAGCGCCGCGCAGCAGCCGAAAAGGAAGCCGCCGCCCGCAAAGCGGAGGTGGATAACCTGACCGCCCAGCTGGCCGGTGCCGAGAGCGAGGGCATGACCGCCGCTGCGGCCCGCCTGAAAGCCGAGATGGAGCTGGATCAGCTGAACACCGCGCTGGAAGAGGGCAAGAATGCTGCCGCCCACCGCGGGCAGGAGATCGCCGCGCTGGAACAGCAGCTGCGGGAGAACACTGCGGCCGCCGCCCAGGCAGAAAACGCCCGCAAACAGGCGGAAGCCGAGATTGAAACGCACCGCAAAGAGCTGGAAAGCCTGGGCGCTTCCACCAGCGATGTGACCCGCCAGCGGGAGGAAGCATCGCAGAAACTTTCGGATAACCGAATGCAGAAGCTGCGCACCGAGAAGGACCTGAGCCTGCACGAAGCAGCGCTGGAAACCCTGAAAGGCCGCAGCGGCGAAGCCGAAGCCCGCGTGCGGGAACTGCAGGCCAATGTGGCCGCCGCCAAAGAGCGCATTGCCGCCAATGAGCTGCGCGCCAATGAAATCAAGCGAGCCAGCGAAGAAAACAAACAGAAGATCACCGCGGCGGAGGAAACCATCCGCAAGGCGAATGCCGAGCGCATGGAAAAGGAAGCCGCTGTGACCCGCCTGACCCAGGAAAACCGCACCCTGACCGATGAGCGCGAGCGGATGAGCGGCGAGATGGCCCGCCTGGCCGAGCGCAAGACCGCGGCGGAAACCGAGCTGAACACCACTGCATCCAAACTGTGGGAGGAATACCAGCTGACCGAAGCCGAGGCGGAAAAGCTCTGTGTACCCTTTGCCAATGTGGCAGACCTGCGCCGCCAAGTGGCCGAAGTGCGCGGCAAGATCCGCGCGCTGGGCAACGTGAATGTGGGCGCGATCGAAGAGTACAAGGAAGTTAAAGAACGGTACGACTTCATGAAAGCACAGGTCACCGATGTGGAGAAATCCCGCGCGGAGCTGAACCGAATGATTGCCGAACTGTGCAGCGAAATGCAGGAGATGTTCACCGCCAGCTTTAAGGAGATCAACCGCAACTTCGGTGCGATCTTCCGCGAGCTGTTCGGCGGCGGTTCGGCGAGGCTCTATCTTTCGGATGAGAACGATGTGCTGAACTCCGGCATTGAAATTCAGGTTTCGCCCCCCGGCAAGGTCATCAAAAACCTGTCGGCTCTGTCCGGCGGCGAACAGGCGCTGGTGGCCATCAGCATTTATTTTGCCATTCTGGCCGTCAACCCGTCGCCGTTCTGCATCCTGGACGAAATTGAAGCTGCACTGGACGATGTGAACGTTACGCGCTATGCGCAGTATCTGCGCCGCATGACCGAACGCACCCAGTTCATCGTTATCACCCACCGCCGCGGCACCATGGAAGCAGCTGATGTGCTGTACGGCGTGACCATGCAGGAGGATGGTGTTTCCAAGATCCTGCGCCTTGACCTTGAAAACGTTTCCGCTGATCTGATCAGTTAATTCAAAGGAGGAACCGCCATGGGATTCTTCGATATTTTTAAGAAAAAGAAGAAAATGAGCGATGGCCTGGAAAAAACCAGAACGGACTTTTTCCAGAACATCGTCAACACCTTGACCAGCTCTGTTATTGATGATGACCTGTATAATGATTTGGAAGAGCAGCTGATTCTGGCCGATGTCGGCCCCAGCTGCGCGGTGCGTTTGGTGGACGAGCTGCGCGACGAGGTGGAAATCAACGGCCTGCATACCGGCCAGGAAGCGCTGGATGCCCTGGAAAAAGATTATTACGATCTGATTATTTCGGACATAATGATGCCCAACATGGATGGCTATGAACTGGTCCGCTCACTCAGAGATGCCGGAGATTCCATTCCTGTACTTATGGTCACTGCCAAAGATGCTTTTGATGATATGCGTATGGGATTTCTGTCCGGTACCGATGATTATATGGTGAAACCGGTCAATATCAATGAACTGGTTTTGCGGGTAGGTGCACTTCTCCGCAGAGCACAGATGATCAATGAGCGGAAACAGCGAATCGGAGATACCATTTTGGAGTGCGATTCCCTGACGGTCTCCACCTCCTCGGAAAGTATGGTACTTCCTCAGAAAGAATTCATGCTCTTATATAAGATGGTTTCTTTTCCGGGAAAAATCTTTACCCGGCAACAGCTTATGGATGATATCTGGGGATATGATTCCGCAAGCGATGCCCACACAGTAGATGTCCACATCGGAAGGCTTCGGGAACGCTTTCGCGATAATCCGGATTTTAAGATCATGACGATCCGTGGAGTTGGATATAAGGTGATAAAGGCATGAAAAAGAAACCCTTCATAAATTTAAGCATTCGTTTACGTTTTATCTTTATGATCATGTCGGAGCTCGCCTGTGTATCTCTGATATCCTGGCTTGTTATGGATGTGCTGCATATTTCAGACGTTCCGAACATCGTATGGATCATCCTGGCCAGCGTGACCGCAGGGGGTGTCCTTAACAACTTCCTCAGTATCCGGTATTTCGGTCCTGTACTAAAGCTGAAAAAAGCCATGCAACAGGTTGCTGAAGGTGATTTTTCCGTCCGACTGGAAACTGAAAAGCAAATGAAGGAAATCCGGGATATTTATTCTAATTTCAATCTGATGGTCCAGGAACTGGAAGCAACGGAGATTCTGCAGACAGACTTTGTTTCCAATGTTTCCCATGATTTTCGCTCACCGCTGACTTCCATCAAAGGTTATGCGCAGGCCATGGCCGACGGCACGATTCCACCGGAACTACAGGGAAAATATCTGGATGTCATTATATTCGAATCGGAACGTCTCGAGAAACTGACCCAGAGTCTGCTGGAGCTAAACAAATATGGCACAAAGGGTACTTATCTGGATCTCTCTGTTTTTGATCTGAATGCACTGATCAAACGAACGCTTCTGATGTTTGAAGGACGCTGTAAAGAAAAAATGGTTTCCTTCCATCTGATTCTTACCGGAGAGGAACTTTATGTCAAAGCAGATAGTGCTAAAATTGACCAGGTCATGCACAATCTGGTAGATAATGCATTCAAATTCAGCCACAGCAATTCCGAGATCACCATTGAGACAACACTGCGGAACGGAAAAGTATTTGTCTCAGTCAAAGATCAGGGAATCGGGATTCCAAAGGAAAGTATCGGACGTATCTGGGAACGTTTTTATAAAACGGATGCTTCCCGTGGGAAAGACAAAAAGGGAACCGGTCTTGGACTGGCCATCGTTAAAGAAATCGTACATGCCCATCATGAAAATATCAATGTCATCAGCACAGAAGGTGTTGGTACAGAATTTATCTTTACGCTGCCTTATATCAACGTGGATACGGATTTTGTCAGCGTAGACAGCTAATGAACGCAGTCGCTTTGCGACCTGCGGTAAAGCGGACATTCGCAATCCGCTTTCGCTACTTGCTCATGAACGCAGTCGC
>OHWC01001053.1_pt1 | contig 12818 bp, 12 predicted proteins | sample 1579541 | NCBI WGS metagenome assembly OHWC01 (sample SAMEA3882551, study PRJEB24775) | human gut metagenome | biome: human-associated habitat; feature: intestine environment; material: feces | place: Netherlands | collected 2009/2010
ATAGTTTGGTATTATTACACTTACTTTTTTTGGATTTTCTATATTTAATTTTTTCTTTTGTAGTACATTAGATAAAGCAAACTTAATGCCTTTATTATGTAAGTTATCTAATAGTCCTAATAAAGCTATCTCATCTTTCTTACCCCATCCATCATTTTCATTATATACGGCATCAGTTATTAAATATGGAGGATCAGCATAAACAAAATCAATATCCTCAAATTCTTTTTCTTGTATTTTTTTAAAATCTTTGCAAATAAAATTTATTTTCTTATTTTCACATACATTAATATACTTTTCTAATTTATCTCTGTTACTCTTATTCATGTCTGTTTTTCCAACTGGTAAATTAAATTCACCTTTTGAATTAAACCTAATATCATTATTGAATCCATATACCATAAGGAGATATAAATATAAATTAGCTTTATCTGTATTCTTGTTAGATAAATTGTTATAATTTTTTTTCAAATTATTATATCCATCTAAATTATATTTTTTTAAACCATTATTTCCTTCTACATATTCTCTATAATATGAATATCCATATTTGTATGAATTAGATAAGTTGTACTTTTCTATTGTAGAATCAATTTTATTAATCAATTTTAAATAATCCTGTTTTTTCAAAAATCTAAGCAAATTAATAACTTTAGGATTATTGTCTATAGCTATAACTTCGTTTGCTATTAAGTTTATAGCAACTGTTGATCCACCAGTAAATAAATCCATACACTTATTTACGTTCTTAGGAAAATATTTAATAAATTGTGGCAATATTCTGTATTTATTTCCTGTATAATTAATTGGCGATTTACAAATTTGTGCTAAACACATACTATTTTTTCTCCTTTTTCTTACTTTCGTATTTCATTACATCCTCTACATTACAATTTAAATATTTGCAAATCTTATCAATAACATCTAATGATACAATTTTATCTGAATTCAATTTTGCCATTGTTGCAGAAGATATTTTTAAAATATCTTTTAATTCGCCCCCAGACATATCTTTATCAATTAACAATTTTCTTAATGGTTTATAAGATATCATTTTTGCCCCCTCTTTAATATCTTAAATATTATATTTATTTTTTTATATTTATTATTATATTATTAAATTTTTATTTTGTAAATACTTAATTATATTTTATTTTTTAAATCATTAAAATTTAATATTTGATTATTTTTATTTTTCATTTTCGCAAATTTCCCTATCATTTTACTTACCTCTCGTAGAGCAAGAATAGCTGTCCGAAGAACAGTCTTCCTTGTTGAAAGCAGAGCTTTCAACAAGGAAGACGCAGAAGAAAAATGCCCTACAGCTGTCGGACATTTTTCTTTACTAATTTTTAATTATTATCATTCTTATATTTTTCTAATGCTATCTCGAATATATTATGATCCAATATACAAGCTTTATTGTGAATGGATTTTAATTTTCTAGTTTTACTTAATGCTTCATCTAAAATTTCTTCGCCAATGTATTCTATTATATACTCATAATCTTCTTCTTTGTTTGAATAATAATTATCCATATATGCTATCACCAATTTTAGCATTTTTGTATCTCTTTCAGAGTATGAATCTAAATTTATATTTTTTAAAGTTATTCGTGAAACATTAATATATGGAAATTCGCCCATACATTCAATTATCATTTTTTTAGAGTCTTGAATACTAAAATCTAAAAATTCTAAATGTTTAAGATTTAATAATTCTTCCATTTCTTTTTCTTCATCTGTATCTTTTTTAGTTGTTTCCAATCCGATGGTTTCGTAACTCTTTATATATGTCATATATGGTTGATTCATTCCTTGCCATTTTTCCTCAATTAAATCCGCTTCTACTAACTCTTTATGCATTTTAGTTATAGTTGCTGGAGATAAGCCTAATTCCATATTTAATCTTTTTCTAGCATCATTTATATACTTTTTTCCTTTACTATCCACCTTTACATCATACCCATTTTCTAGGCTATCCACATATATTCCATATGCTACTTTTGCTAATAAGCTAACATTTTCGTAATCTTTATTTTCTAATAATATTTTATATAATTTGTAGTACTGCATATTTTTTCCTTCTTCCTTTATCTAATTTTATCCATCTTTTGTTTATAAAATCTTAGATTTTTTCTCTCCCACACATTTTTATTTTTTAATATCTAAGATTTTTATCTTTTGTAATTTTTTTATTCATTTGTCATTGAAGCTTTTTCTTTTTCATTCAAGTATTTATCTAGTGCTTCTTTTCTAAATAATACTTTTCCTCCAACTCGTGAGCATGGTATTTGTTTTCTCTTTACTAGCTGTGTAACCAACCAATAGGACACGCCCAAATACTCTGCTGTTTCTTTCATTGTTAGAGTTGTTCTTGTTACTTTTTCAAGTTCCATATACTCACCTACCTTTCTAGTAATTGTTTGAATTACAATTACTAATTATAATTTTAAAAGTTTGGTGAAGTTTAAACTACTATACAATTAATGTTATATTGATATTTATAATTTTGTACGGTAATTATTGTTTTGTAATTGTTTAAACTTTTTGTAATAACATTTTGTTAAAACTTTATTTGCAAATATCTGATATAATTGTTATAGTGATATATTATATTTATTTAAAACACTGTTATAAAATATCAGTCATAAAATGTCAGACCTGTTTATTCATATAGTATAATATATACATCAGATAGTTATTTAATTTAGTGGACTAGCAAAAGCTAGTCTGTTTTTGTTTTTAGGAGGTTTTGTATGAATGAATTAGAAATTGCATTTGATACTAAAGAAAAATTTGAATATTTTATTAAATATGTACCTTTTGAATACAAAGGGAACTCATAAAAGGTAAAAGGAAGAAATATTATATATTTAAAAAGCAAGATTTAATTCCTAAGAAATTAGGAACTTTTTTATTGGACTTTTTAAACACAAACTTTAATATTTTTACTAGCTTTAAAAACTTCATTCTTGAATATATGTTTATTTACTTATTCTTAAAAATGTATAATATTTCTATAAATTCAATACTTTACGATAATAAATTTAATATTCTATTATCTAAAAAAGAGATTAATGCCAACTTAAATAAAATGTTTAAATTATATAGAGATGAATTTATAGAATACCAGAATATTTATAAAGCTATTGCTGTTCACAAATATTGTAAAATCTATAATATCTTGGATAATACGACTTACAAAACATATGCTAACTATTTAAGATTATTGTCTCCTACTATTTTAGATTTAAGAATAAAAGATTCAACATTTCAATTTCAGTGGCTTTATAATTATAAAAATATAAATAATTCTTTTGTATCTACAAACTTTTATGACATTTTATATATAAGCTTAAAAAATCTTTTGAGTATAAGTAAGAACATAAAAATATTAAGATGTAAAAATTGTAATAAATATTTTATACCTGATACTAATCACAATACCAAATATTGTGATTTTTTATTTTCCAAAAGTAAAACCTGTAAGGAAATTGGTGCTAATAATTATTATTCTAAAAAATTAGAAGAAGATATATTATTAAAGAAGTATAGAAAAAGATATCAATCTTTAGCAAAGCAGGCTTCTACAACAAACCATAATTCCAAGTCTAATAAAGTGTTTGAGTATTATAAAAAAAGGCAAAAAGGTTAAACAAAATTATATTAATGGAATTATTACTGCTGAACAATTCGAAAATTGGATTAATTGCACGAAAATAAGGAAGTAAACTTTCGAAGGTTACTTCCTTATGATTTTTATTTCAAATAATACTCTATCATATTTGCATATTGGTCTTGTGCATTTAAACAAGTGTCTATTAAAAATTCTTTTTCATTTTTATATTCCTTTAATCCTCTATAATAGAATAATTTATCTTTATCTAAAATAATAAATGGTACTATATTATTTTTTAAACATTCTTTAAAAGCAATTATTCTTCCTACTCTTCCATTACCATCTTGGAATGGATGTATTCTTTCAAATCTAAAATGAAATTCTATTATTTCCTTTATAGTTATTTTTTCTAAAGAATTATACCATTCCATTAATTTAGCCATATCTTTGGCTACATTTTTAGGAAGAGAAGTTTGCATATTTCCAGCTTCATTAGCTAATTTTTTATATTCTCCAACATTAAACCATTCTTTTCTGCTATCTGATGTTCCTTCTTTTAAAATTTTATGGAATTCTTTTATCATTTCTTCTGTTAATTTTTCTTCAGCTACATCTAACATATAATCAACTAATTTAAAATGATTTGCTGTTTCTAATATATCATCTACACTTGCTACTGTTTGCCCTTCAAATAAAATAGTATTAGTTTCAAAAATATATCTTGTTTGATCTTCAGTTAATTTACTTCCTTCAATATGATTTGTGTTGTAGGAAAATATAACTTGTGTATTATGATATAAGTTTCCTTTTAGTCCCATTTCTTTTTGCTCTTTTAAGCATTCCAAAATATCTATTTTGGAAATATCAAATTTTTCATCTTCTTTTTTTAATAACTCATCAATTGTTATTCCAAATGTTTCTGCTAATCGCTTTATTGATTCTATATTCGGCTCTATCATTCCAGATTCATATTTTGATATTGTTCCTGGCTCTACTTCAAGAATTTTTGCAATATCCTTTTGAGTCATTTTTTTACTTTCTCTATATGCTTTTATCTTTTCTCCTAACATAATAAAATCTCTCCTTTTTCTTATATTAATATTATATCATATTGTTTCCAAAAAAGAAAGTTGTTATCCGTTTTTTGTATCATTATTTCCAAATAAGATGTTGTAAATACTTATACGTTTAAAGTGCAATTTTTGCACTTTAATAATAAAAAATTGCACTTTAAAAATAAATATATTAAAGATAAAATTACTGATAATAAATTTAAGGAATGAGCCCTGTACAATACAGAGTTCATTTCCAAGTTGCTTAGTACCTAATAAAAAATGTCCAATTTTTTTGGTTCAGTACAAAAATCCTACCTTATTTTTCATTAGAAGCAGAAAGTTTATTGTCTTTTCTTGCATCTATTAAATATATATATTTACTATTTTCTAATTTTAACTCTTTTAAAATTTTTTTTACCCTTTGTTCTTCTTTTTCAGAGAAAAACAATACCACTTTTAAACCATTTTGAGTACCATTAGCTTTTTGATAAACCTCTAATTGCTTTTCAAGATTTTGTTTCAGTTTACTACTTTTAGCTAATTTAAATTCTATTAAAGAAGTATCAATTGCACCATTAGATATTTTATAATCTACAGGACCTCTGCCATTATTTACCTCTCTATTAACATCATATTCACATCCATAACAAGTTAAACGAAACATAAGCTGCAAATCTTCTTCTTTCTTTATAGGTTCATCGCCATTATAAAATAATTTATAACAATCTTGATTTTCTATTGCATTTTTTAAGTATTCAACTCTTTTTCTTGATTCTATGTATGCATTCTCATCTTCTTCCATATAAAATTTTGTCTGTCTTAAACATTGTATTAACTTCTGTATATTACTTATTAGTATTTCTTCAGTATCGCTAACTCTCTTTTCGCTAATATCAATAGCTTTTTCGCCATCATTTTCTTTTTCTTTTATATAATAATCTAATATTTCTGGATATTCTTTTATTGTATTCATAATAGCTTTGTTTTTTTCCTCTTTTGTTGGCTTTTTATCTTCATAATTTGCTAATTGACTATTAAAATGTTGATTAATTTGCATTCTAAGTACTTCATTTTCTATAGAATATGGTATGTGTTCAAACCTACTATATAAATCTTCTTTATTTATCCAAGATGTTTCTCTCGTCAATATATCTTTCGGTGTTAATATTACATAATCACCATTATATTTAGGCAAATAATATTGTTTTCTTTCCCATATTTCTGATTCATAATTAAATTTATCTTTTTGAATCCAAAAGTAATCACATTGTTCACTTTTCAAATATAATTTAGCAAATTTTTCTGTATATTCTAGAAGATAGTTTTGTATTAAATTAACTGTAAAGTCACTTATATTGTCTTTACCAACGCCTTCATTTATTAAGCATAATTTCTCAAGGTGAGTTCCTTTAGATAGTTTTTCTTGTCCGAAATCATTAAATTTTTGTTTGAATACATATCTTATATTTTGGGCAAAATCTTTTCCTAATCCACTTCCCGCATTACCTTTACTACTATATCCTAACCAATTTTGTTTTTGTTCTGGAAACATATACCATGATTTTATTTCTGCAGAGCTTAAATCCAATTTTGATTTTTCTTTTAAAAATACTAAGTATTTTATTATCCCATCATGTAATGCTTTATATTCTTCTTTTTTACTATAAAATAATAAAAATGGATCAACGAATAAAGGTAAATCATTACGTAATGAAATATTAAAAGCTCCATATTCTTCTATCACTGTTTTACTAATATTGAAAAAATCCGTAAAATATATTTTCATAAGCCCATCTCTCCCATTTTTTTACAAATTGTATCATAGAAACTTATTAAACACCAGTATTTTCAATAAATAATAAAAAGCTTCTTACTTTTACCATACATCTCTTAAAAACTTATCTAAAAAATTGATTGCCGGTTAGACTTTTGAGAATAGACTTTGTATAATTAATATATACCATCTTTAACTTGTAATTTCATTGTAGATTACAAAGCTACTCTCTCCCACACAGAAATGAGGATAATATGGCAGGGAGTATAGAAAAAAGAGGAAAAAGCACATATAGGTTAGTAGTATCATGTGGCTACAACCTATATGGTAAACCTGCAAAACACACCAAAACAGTTCATTTCACAAAAAAAGAGGCAGAAGTCGAACTTGCAAAATTTGTTACTAAAGTACAAAGTGGAATGATAGCGGATGGAAAATCTATGACCTTTGCAGAATTTACTAAAATTTGGAAAAGAGATTATGACAGTAAAGAATTAGCACCAACTACATATGCAAGATATTTAGGAATATTAAATACTAGAATTCTTCCCTATTTCAGCAAATTCAAGTTAGACAAAATTAAGCCCATAGATATAATGAAATTCTACGATATGTTAGAAAATGACACACAAATTAGAAGACTTAAAAATAATAAAGATGAAAGATTAACGAAACCACTATCTAAAAAAACTATTTTAGAACATCACAGACTACTTCGAGCAATGCTTCTTAAAGCAGTTTACTGGCAACTAATTGTAAATAATCCCGCAGAAAGAGTTCAACCACCTAAAACAAGAAAGCCAAAAAGAAAATATTATTATGATGAGCAATGTAAAATTCTATTAGAGAATTTAGAAACTCAAGAAATCAAATACAAAGTTGATATTATCATTACAATATTTACAGGAGTTAGACTCGGAGAACTTATGGTATTAGAATGGGATGATATTGATTTTAGAAACGGAATTATTAGCATCAACAAAGCAAGTCAATATTTATCCGGAAAAGGAGTTTTTACTAAAGACCCAAAAACAGAAAGTTCTATAAGAGAAGTTGCAGTACCCTCATTTCTACTTTCTCTTCTTGAGGAATATAAGTTTATGGTATGAAGAACAAAAATCATTCTACGGCGAATTATGGCACAAATCTAATAGGCTATTTGTTCAAGCTGATGGTAAGCCAATGCACCCAAATACAATTAGTAAATGGTTTGTAAAATTTGTAAAAAAAATTGGTCTTCCCGTAATTAACTTTCACGGGCTAAGACACACAAATGCTACATTGCTAATATCACAAAATATTGATGTTGCAGTTGTAGCAGCACGACTAGGACATTCACAAATAACAACTACATTAAATTTTTATGTGCATCCAGTTGTATCACACAATAAAGTTGCAGGAAATGTTCTTGAAAATTTATTAATATCACAAAAAACTTAAAAAAATGGGTAGCTAAGTTTTTTATTGAAATATATAGACTTTGAATGTCGAACAAAGCCTAGAATTTCCCCAAGATTTCCCCAAAAGGTCATTTTTAGAGAAAAAATAAAAAGACAGCAAACCTTGAAAAGATTACTGCGACTTGGTTGCGGGGGTAAGACTCGAACTTACGACCTTCGGGTTATGAGAATACATAGAATTATCATATATATTTTTATAATTAACAATATTGTATATAAAATGCAATGGATTAGCACTCTTATTTACCAAATGTTCATTTCCAATATAAAATTATATACCATATTTCTTATTAACCCACAATGTATTATTTTTTAACTTATTTTATCATTTTTATTATTTTTCTCTACTCTGGATATATAATAAAATTTACTATATTTCATATATTAAGGAATTTTCTTTAGCTAATAAATTAGTAAAATTTTTATATGCCATTAATTCTAAAAATTTCATTTTTTTCATTTTCTTTGCCATTTCTTCATTTAAAGCAATCATATCAGGAACATTTCTTGCTGTGACTTTTATATTGTCATTTTTTAATATATCTTTTTTTCCATTTGGTGATATAAAAAAATCTTCACTATAATTAACTATAATGTAAGAAATTAACTTTAATTTTTCTTCTTCCTTTAGCTCTCTAAATTGTTGTATAAAAAATTTGTATTTTTTATTTTCTTTGCTAATAAACATTATTACAACCGTTTTTTCTTTTAAAGGAAATACGCATAAATTAATGTTCTCTATAACATATTTAGGAGAGTAATTATATATATCATTAATGATCCCACCTTTCAAATCTCCAGGCAATGCTATATGTCCTTGAAATCCAATAGGTGCAACATAATCTAATACATTCCAATAGATTAATTCATAACTAGACGTTGACTTCTTATTAAGTACATCCAACGCTCTTTGAAATTCATTCTTTATTTCATTCAAATCTAAATAGTTTACTTTTTGTTTTTCTAAAAGTTCTATTTTACAAAAGTATTCTGTTTCATTAATCATTTTTCTATACATAGCAATTTCATTTAGCCTTTTATCATACATTTTTAAAGTATTTTTCAAATCTATTTGTGCCATAATCTTTTTTCTTGGAAGTTGTAATAATCTGTTTTCATCTTCATAATCTTTAAACAAATTATTATCACATTCATTACAAATCCTATGGAACGTACCACTATTTTTAACACCTTTTGCTTCTTTTATAAAAGGTGCTTCGAAAAAGTAATTTGAATTTAATATCATTCCCTTTTCACTTAAATTACTTAATATGAATTTAGGTAGAGAATGTGAATTACAAAAGCTACTTACTTTCTTCTTACAACATAAACAATATTCTAATTTTGAATTTGCTCTTGCATCTTTTATCATTTGATTGTATTGTTTTAAATATATATTTCTACTAATATCTTCCATATAAATCCCTACTTTTTATTAATTTAGTTTTTTTATATTATAATATTTTTATCGAATCTTCTAATCTTCTTGTTTTCTTAATAAATTTAGTTCAATAGCCATATACATTTGTATTTACATTTATTTTTGTTATAAATTTACCTATTAATTCTTTTTTGAGCAAAGTGTTTTAAATTTAATTTTATAGCTTTATCAATAGTTCCTAATATATCCTTGTTTTGTAATTTAATCACATTATTTAGCAATAAAATCAAAATCTTTTATCATCTTGTAGTATCAAACTTGCCTATGCTCATTTCATTGTTAGTACTTTAATTTAAAATTCCATTTCTTCCTCGCTTCGCTCGAAAAATACATGCTTTTGAAGCTTTTATGCTATTTTCGTTTTAATCTCTTCTTTGCAATTAGTCTCTCATCTTTTTTAAGTACTCTTCAATAAATTTTCTAGAAGGAGAATATAATTTTTCTGGCAAATTATCTAGCTCAAACCACTTCCATTCATCTTCTTTTGTAGGTTCCATTACTTTTAATTCACCACTATGTTTATTAGCTATAATATGCAAAGTTATGTAGTGTCTATCTTCTGCTATATCGTCTGCAGCATTAAATAATTCTAAATTATCAACATCTAAATTTGTTTCCTCTTTCACTTCTCTTTTGGTACAGTCCCAAAAAGTTTCATCATACTCTTGCTTTCCACCAGGTAATGTCCAACAGTCTATTTCATATATTCCACCTGTATCTTTTCTATTTTTTGATCTATGACCTAATAATAATTTATTCCCATCTAAAATTATTACTCCAATTCCAATTTTTATATTCTTTTCCATTTTTTCCTCCTGTATATCAATATAATTCTATTTTTAATCTTGGTTAATGAAAAAATTTTAATTTTCAATACCTAAAACTACCTATAAAATATTTTTTTCAACTTACTCTTTTTTCTACATTATAACACATATTTTATTTATTGCTTTTCTCATTTTAATATGCTAAACTCTTTATAGTAAACAAGTAGTTTCGCCATATGTGCATTTGTCTTTTCAAATATACATATCGAAGAAAGCTAACCTTATTGTATAAAAAAAATCGTTAAAAAGTACTAAAATTTCAAAGAAAAATCGATTTTCTATATAATAAAAACCGAGTCTTAATCACTCCACAGTATCTCTATTAAATATAGCATACAGTCATTGGTGAGGAACTATAAAGACTAAACAACTTATAATACGAGGAGGTTTTAATATGTTTCGTTCTAATTCTATAAGACCTATAGTTTTAGGTCTTACAAAAAAAGATAATAAAATTTTAGTTGGTCAAGGATATGATAAGGTAAAAAATAAAACTTTCTATAGAGCATTAGGAGGTGGAATTGAATTCACAGAAACTAGTAAAGATGCCATAATAAGAGAATTTAAAGAAGAAATAAATGCTGATATAATAGTACATAATCTTTTAGGTGTTTCGGAAAACATCTTTACTTATAAAGGAAATTATGGTCATGAAATTGTTTTTACTTATTCTATAGAAATACCAGAAAAATTTTATAAAGATGTATATTTAATAAAAGATGAAGCATCTGAATATACAGCTATGTGGGTTAACATTGATGATTTTAAAACTGGTAAAAAAGTTCTGTATCCTGATAATTTCTTAAAATATTTATAAAGATTTCACATACTTTTATTTTAAAAATGTTTTTCTTTTAGCCTCACATTATTACAATTTTTATATATGCGTATTCCTTTTAATCTAAAAATTAACTATGATTATTTAATTTTCTACTTGTTTAGAAAAATCTTGAAAAAAATCAACTAAATCTTCTGTTTTAGGTAATGGTATTTTAGCTCTATTTTTTACAATTTCTTCAAAATGATGTTTTATGAAGTCTTCAATAAGTTCTTCCTGCTTGTCTACAGCTTGTACTTTTGCAAATAACTCTTTAAACTCTTTTGGTTTAATAGTATTGAATTTCTCAATTAACATATCTACTTCGCTTTCTGTAAGCATATATTCATATATCATATTTACTACAATACCATTATACAACCTCGATAAAATTATGCTATCATCTTCTTTAATATGATCTCCTAACATTTTTATAACTTTTCCGCCAATTAATCCTCCAACAACTCCTCCACTAATACCAATAAGAGTACCAATTCCAGGAGAAATTGTAGTTCCTGCCATTGCTCCAATTTTTGTTGCAACTAAAGAAGTTCCTAAAGTTCCTGCACTAGCTGTAGCCATTGTTCCTATAAGAGATAACATATTTTTTGTATATTGTGCACTGGAAATTCTTTTTCTAAATATGTTATATGTATCTGGAATGGAAAATACCATAAACGTAAAAGTTGTAGTTACTGTATTACTCCTTAGTATCTTGGATAATTGCTTCATTGCAGTAGCTCCAGATATTGCTGATCTACCTGCCATAGAACGAATGGCATTTACAATAGTTTGTACCGATTTATAACCCATTTGTTGTACTATATAATTACTAAATGGAATTAAATGTTTTGTTAGAGTAGTTCGGGCTATTTGTTGTGTTAATATGTGTGCAAAAAAAGATAATCCAAACACTTGAAAAGCAGTAAGAAAAGCAGAATTAAAAGCTTCTTTTTTATTTTCGCTTTTTGAATATGCAAAAATATATGTCGCTAAAAAAGATATTCCAAATGTAAAAGAACAATTAATTGCACCTGTTGCTATATCATATGTTAGTGATTCAATAGTACCAGGTCTACATAACTTTAATGCTTGTTTATATGTTAATTGGCCTTTTTTTATATATTTAGATGCATCATTAGGATTAGTAACACCTGGCACTTTTCCTTCAACAATTCTATTTCTAAATTCATTTATTGCTTCTGCATATTTATCTTTCGGTACTTCTACCATCATTGGTTCACCTTTTGAATTTATATAACGAAACTTTCCTGTTGTTTTATCAAAACAAGCATTTATACATCTTTTTCCTGTTTTATAATACTTAGTTTGAATTTCAACACCATTTACAATTCGATCTGCTCCATTTTTCTCGTTAGTACGCCCTACAACTTCAGCATCTTTTCCTTGAATTTTATCTAATAATGTTAAAGATTCTTCTGCCATCTCTCCATGCCCATGTTTAGAATTTACTCTTGCATAATTTTCAGGAATAATGGCTTCTAAATCTGCAAAAATGTTTTCTGCTGAAATGGCTGCTTCTTTAATTGTTTTTTTGTATGATTCTTTGTAATATTCAAAGAAATTAGAATTTTTATTTAAATTAAATAAGAATTTCCCATCAAAAAATATATCAATCGTATCCCCACTCGCTTTGCACAGCTTAAAGTCGTCTGGATTAAAAAATTCCCACTTAAAATAGTGATATATATATGATAGCTTATCTTTTTTATTCATTTTTTCATTAGCTTGCTTTACAGCCATCGGACTTGCTTTAAAAAATATACCTATATTTGTAATAACCATACCATATTTATTATTTT
>OHWC01001064.1_pt1 | contig 12749 bp, 9 predicted proteins | sample 1579541 | NCBI WGS metagenome assembly OHWC01 (sample SAMEA3882551, study PRJEB24775) | human gut metagenome | biome: human-associated habitat; feature: intestine environment; material: feces | place: Netherlands | collected 2009/2010
CGGAAAGCACATTAAGTGCTTTCCTTTGCGTGCGGAACTCGCGATAAACTTAATTGCGCGCCGCTCCCCGCCCACGCCGGGCAAACATCGTTGGACTTATCACTGACATGAAATGGGCGCTTGCATATCGTCTGCTAACTTGGCACGGTACAATGCTTTCAGATTTCAATTTGTAAATTAGTGGGGTTAATTCATGGCAGAATCTCGTGCGGAGCGTAAGGCTCGTCGTGCTTTGATCGAGGCGGCTGAGGGGTCGAAGGAGAAGAAATCTTCTACGAAATCCAAGTCTTCTAAAGCTGCAAAAAGCAAATCGACCAAGAGCAGGGCTAAGACCAAGCGTTCTGACTCTCGTCGAGGTGGAGACAAAGCGTCTCAGACTCGCTCCAAGCGCTCGCATAAAGATCAGGTTTCGTCTGCCCGTAAGGCTGTGGACCCCAAGTCTCCCTGTTCGATCATGAAAGCTTGCGGTGGGTGCACGGCGCTCAATCGTCCTTATAAAAAGCAGTTGGCAGCTAAGCAGGCTGTTATGGAGGAGCTTTTTACTGCTCTATGCGAGCGCGAGGGTATTAGCGTCGACCCCATTCGCGGTATGGGCGTCACCCTGGGCGACCCGGGCAAATATTCTGCGCCGCGCGGCTTTCGCCATAAGGCCGCCACTCCCTTTGCCCCCGGCAAAGAAGGCACTGTCCGGTGCGGTTTCTTTGAGCGCGGCACGCACAAGATCGTTGCCGTACCCGAATGCCCCGTCGAGGCACCGGGCGCCCGACAGATCCTCAACGGCATCGCGCGCGAGGCTGAGCGCCTGCACATTCCCGCCTTTAACGAGGACAAGCATCTTGGTTTGCTTCGCTATGCCGTCGTCCGCTGCGGTTGGCGTACCGACCAGGTCATGGTCACGCTCGTGACCGCTCAGCGCGACTTGCCGCATGCGCAGGAGTTCTTTGAGGCTGTCGCCGCACTCAATCCGCACATCGTCACCGTCGCCCAAAACATTAACGGGCGCCCTGGCAACGCCATCCTAGGTGAGGAAACCCGCATTGTATATGGCGCCGAGTGCATGCGCGACCAGCTGCTCGGCTGCGAGTTCGATATCTCCCCCACCGCGTTCTACCAGACCAACCCGCAGCAGACCGAGCTGCTCTACCAGCTCGCTATCGACGGCATGGGCCTGCACCAGGGCGATGTGCTCATGGATGCTTACTGCGGCAGCGGCACCATCGGTCTTTGCGCAGCTAAAAATGCCCAGAGCAAGGGCATCGGCATCATGCTGCTCGGCGTGGAGCGCAACCCGGCGGGCATTGCCGACGCACGTCGCAATGCCGAGCTCAACGGCCTCACCCGCAGTGCTTGGTTTATGGCGGACGATGCCACCGACTACATCCTAGATGCCGCCGACAACAACGAGCGGGTCGATGTCCTTTCCATCGATCCGCCGCGCGCCGGCTCCACGCCCGAGTTCCTCGAAGCTGCCTGCGCGCTTAAGCCGCGCCGCATCACCTATATCAGCTGCAACCCCGTGACTCAAGAGCGCGACCTGCATCAGCTCCTCGACGAAGGCTATCGCCTGCTCAAGATCACGCCCGTCGACATGTTCCCTCATACCGACCACACCGAGACCGTCGCGGTCCTAGAGCGCCGCTAACCAGCCCAGGTAGATTTTTGGGACAAGGGGGGGCGGCCTGTCTGGACCGCCCCCCCCTTTCATTGGGCATATGAGCCTCGCTACATCCCCTTGCGTAGGTCGCACACGCCGGCTGCCGCCATCTCGCGCAGCAGCGTCTCGCGGTCGCGCGTCACGATCAAATCCAGCGGGAAGTGAATCTCGTCGAGCATCTTGCGCGCGTGATCGAGCTTGCCAATGGCCATTCCAATGTGGGCATCGGTCGACACGCCAATGCCCACGCCCAGCTCGGCGCAGCGTTCGGCGATTTTGCGGCACACGGCCCAATGCTCAGTGTCGACACCGTGTTCAAGACTATGGTTGTTGATCTCGATAATCTTGTGCTTGGCCTTAGCCGCCAGCAGCACCTCGTCGATATCGAACGGCACGCCCGAACGCCCCGTGTGACCCAGCATGAACACCTTGGGGTGCTCCAGGGCATTGATATACATCTCGGTCGTCTGGGCTAGCGTCGCGCCTTCGGCAAACTGCGCATTATGCACGCTTGCCACCAAATAATCCAAATTGCGCGTCACCAAATCGAACAGCGAATGCTGATGACTGTACGAATCGCCGGCAATATTGAGCGAAACAGGAATGTCCTCGCCAAACAAGCTTCCGTCCAGCGAAACGATATCGGCCTCGGCGCCGCGAAGCATCAGCACGCCGCTCCAAATGCGCGGCCAGATATCCTGGTTGAAAAAGAACTGGTAACTGCGCAGGTCATTGGGGCAAGCCGTAACCATAGAGCTCAGATGGTCGGCAGATCCGAGCACCTGCAGGCCACGCTCTGCCGCCCAGTACACATTCTCCTCAATGGTCGAATATGCATGCGCAGAGAACATCGTATGGGTATGAATGTCGCAAGAAAGCAGGTAGGGCATCGGGTCTCCTTATCCGGCATGGCCGTCGCTTATATTCATTGTACGCATAGCCTTCGATAGTCGTAAAACCACTCCATCCCAACGACACAACGTCCATGACAACGGGGCCTGGCTTAACACCAAATCCCGTTTCACGTAAAACATTGTAGGCAGAGCGCTTTACTTTTAACGATACTCGTCCGCCAACTGTTTCCAAGCGGGTAGCGAATTGATAATCGTCTCGTAACTCACGCAATAGCCCAGACGGAACCAGCCCGGCATGCCAAAGCTGTCCGAGGGTACTGCGAGCAGTTCGTACTTCTTCGCGCGCTCGCAGAAGGCGTTCGCATCGGGCTCCAGCGCTTTCACCCATAGGTAAAAAGCGCCGTCCGGCTCAACATAGGTATAGCCGTAGTCCTCCAAGGCTTCGGTGAGCGCCGTGCGGTTGCGAGCATAGGCCTCGACATCACTCGGCTCATCGATGCAATCGATAATCACGCGCTGGAAGAGCGCCGGCGCGCACACGAAGCCCAGCGTACGGGCGGCACCGGCAACAGCCGGCATCAGACGCGCAGCCTGTGGATTGGTGTTGGGAACCAAGATCCAGCCCACGCGCTCGCCAGGTAGCGACAGCGACTTAGAATACGAATAGCACACCACAGTGTTCTCGTAGATCGAGGGTACCCAAGGCACCTCGGCACCGTACACGATCTCGCGATACGGCTCATCCGAGATGAGGACAATCGGATTCTCGGGATCGCGCTTGGCGTTGATCTCGCGTAAAACATTGGCCAGTCGCGTCAGCGTGTTGCGTGTATATACGGCACCAGTCGGATTGTTGGGCGAGTCGATGATGACGGCAGTCGTCTTATCGGTAATCGCCTTGAGCACGTTGTCCACGCTCAGCTGGAACGTATCTTCATCGGCGAGCGCCTCAACACACGTACAGCCGGCCTTCTCAATCCAAACGCGATACTCCGGAAAGTACGGGGCGATAACAATAACCTCGTCGCCCGGGTTCGTAACGGCGTTGAGCGTGCAGGTGAGCGAAGCCGCGGCACCCACCGTCATAAAGACGTCCTTACCCTCATAGTTCGTTCCAAAGCGGCGGTTGAGCGATTCGGCGACGGCTACTCGACATTGCGGCAGGCCCGGCGCGGGAGTGTAGCCGTGCAACTGGTCACTCGGCAGCTCCAGGGCCTTCTTAATGGACTCCGCCACAGCAGCGGGTGCCGGAACGCTCGGATTGCCCAGCGAAAAATCAAATACGTTTTCCGCACCGATCTGCGCCTTGCGCTCAAGGCCATAGCTAAAAATCTCGCGGATGATGGAGCTTTCCGCACCGCGAGCATACATAGTTTCGTTGATCATCTGTTCCCCTTTCGCATAGGCGCTATTGTACGCTTTAGCCGAGCAAAGTGCCTCAGCAATGTTAATTGGGGACAGACTTAAATGCGTGAAAACGCTCATTTAAGTCTGTCCCCAATCAACAGATGGCCCCATATCGCTCAAAAGAAAAAGCCTCCGCAGGTTTCCCCGCGGAGGCTTTTGTTACAAGGGCTATTTGTCGGTGTCGGCATCGGCGTTGACGGCATGGCCATCGCCATCAACATCGGATGCGGTTTCGGCATCCTCCCTCATGGCCGCCTGCGCAAAGGCCGCGGCATCAGCCGCCAGCTCCTCCTCGCTCATACGAGGCGTGCGCTTCTTGGTCGGCATGCCGGCCGCCTTGGCATTGCGCTCCTCCTTGGCCGCCAGGATATCGCCCTCGCGCTCAAGGTAGGCGTCCCACTCGTTATCGAGCAGAGCATTCACGGCATCGCCCTCGACAGTCTCGCGCTCGAGCAGCACCTTCGCCATCAGATCGAGTTGATCGCGACGGGCATCCAAAATCTCGACCGCACGGCGATGGGCCTCGCGCATGATGCGCTGAACCTCGATATCGATGCGGCGCGCCGTCTCCTCGGAGTAATCCTGGTGATCGGCGTAATCGCGACCAAGGAACACCTGATGCTGCGCCTCGCCAAACACTTGCGTGCCCAGCTCCTCACTCATGCCCAGACGCGTAACCATCTCGCGCGCCATCTTGGTCGCGCGCTCCAGGTCGTTGCTCGCGCCCGACGTGATGTCATCGCACATGAGCTCCTCGGCGACGCGGCCGCCCAAGAACACGGCAAGCTCATCGAGCATCTCGTTCTTGGTCTTGAGGAAGTGGTCCTCCTGCGGAAGCTGCAACGTGTAGCCCAGAGCCTGGCCGCGGCTGACAATCGAAATCTTATGAACCGGATCGGAGTGCTCCAGGATGTGACCCACCAGGGCATGGCCGCTCTCATGGTAGGCAATCGTGGTGCGCTCGGCTTCGGTCATCACACGACCTTTGCGTTGCGGTCCGGCAATCACGCGCTCCATCGACTCCTCGACCTCGTCCATCGAGATCACGGAACGATTACGGCGAGCGGCCAGCAGCGCAGACTCGTTGAGCAGATTTGCCAGATCGGCGCCGGTGAAGCCAACGGTCATCTGGGCGAGCTTCTCAAACTTCACGTCCTCGTCCATCGGCTTGTTCTCGGCATGCACGCGCAAGATCTGCTCGCGGCCCTTCACATCCGGACGGTCGACCGTAACCTGACGGTCAAAACGGCCGGGACGCAGCAATGCCGGATCCAGGATATCAGGACGGTTGGTCGCAGCGATCAGGATGACCGACTCGCTTTCCTCAAAGCCGTCCATCTCGACCAGCAGCTGGTTGAGCGTCTGCTCGCGCTCGTCGTGACCGCCGCCCAAGCCAGCTCCGCGCTGACGTCCCACGGCATCGATCTCATCGATGAAGATAATCGACGGGGCCTGGGACTTGGCCTCCTTAAAGAGGTCACGCACACGGCTGGCGCCGACACCTACGAACATCTCGACAAAGTCGGAACCCGAGATGCTAAAGAACGGCACGCCCGCCTCGCCGGCAACGGCCTTGGCCAGCAGCGTTTTACCGGTGCCCGGAGGACCCACCAGCAACACGCCACGCGGGATCTTGGCGCCCAGCTTGCGATAGCGATCCGGATCGCTCAAAAAGTCACGAATGCCCTCGAGCTCCTCGACTGCCTCGTCCACGCCGGCAACGTCTTCAAACTTGACCTTGGGGCGTGTGGCCTCGTTGGTCTTGGCGTTGGTCTTGCCAAACTGCATGTTCCTGTTGTTGGCGCCCATCATCTGGCGCATAAAGTAGAACATGATGGCGATAAGGGCGATCGTCGGAAGCACACTCATCGCCAAGTCGCCCCAAAAATCGGGATCGTTGGTGTTGACGATGTACTTGGTATCGGGGTGCTCCGCCATGAGCTCGGCAAGCGAATCGGAGCCGACATAGGTCGAGGAGAAGCTCTTGAGCTCGCTCGTATCGCCCTTGTCCTTCTTCGTCTTCCAGTAATGACCCGTCACGCTTCCGTCTTGAACCGTATAGGTCAAATCTTCGACGCGATCCTGCTTAATGGCGCTGACCATCTCGCTCGTCGCGAGCTTAACGGTATTGCTGGAGTTGGCAAAGCCGGAACCCATATTAAAGAAGGCATAACCCAGAAGCGCGCAAGCCAAAAGAAAATACAGCCAGCCCGTACGCGTGGGCTTCTTGCCTCCGGGCATCCCGGGAATCTTTGGGTCCCGGGGAGTCTGGGAATTGTTGTCGTTACGGTCGTCGGGCATCTTACGAATAAACCTCCGGTTTCAAAATGCCCAGATACGGAAGGTTGCGATAGCGCTCGGCATAATCGAGGCCGTAGCCCACCACAAAGGCATCGGGGCAATGGGTTCCAACATACTTGGGCGTGATGGCCGAGGTGCGGTCCTCAACGTCCTTCCACAGGAAGGCAGCGACCTCCAGCGAAGCGGGCTTGCGGCTCTCGAGGTTCTTCATCAGGTACTTGAGGGTCAGGCCCGAGTCCAAAATGTCCTCGACGATCAGCACGTCGCGACCACGGATGTCGATATCCAGGTCCTTAATGATACGCACGATGCCCGAAGACTTCACACCGTCGCCATAGCTCGAAACAGCCATGAAATCGATGTTGGTCGGCAGTTCGATCTTGCGCATCAGATCGCCCATAAAGACAACGGCGCCGCGCAGAACCGCAATCAGCACCAGATCCTTACCCGCGTAGTCGCGCGTAATCTCCTCGCCCAGGCGAGAAACGATACCGTCGATATCCTCCTGCGTAAACAGAACCTTCTCGATATCCGGATGTTGAGAAGCCATGACAACCCTTTCTTGTGCTTAATCGCCCACACACCGCCGTATGGACGCGAACTACACATTCTAGCAGCGCACGGGGTATATTTTCCAGCCCGCGCACCATCAGCGCGGGAATACCGTCAACGCCGCACAGAACAGCTGGTGCGAGGGGCTAATCCGCATCAACCACGCGAAGCAGATAGGCCACACGCGTCGCCGCCGTGCATTTAAAACGTTCGTCCGCGCGAACTCCGGCGACCCACACCACAGCACCTCCCGGCGCCGTCCTCACCATGGGCACGCCGGCGCGCTCGGAAACGGGAATGCGGGCCTCGCCTAGCAAGTCGGATACCTTCTTGCTTCGGCCACTCATCCCTAACGGACACATCACGTCTCCCGGTGCGGGACCGTCCACCCACAGGCGCGCCAATCGCGCCTCTGCAGGGATCTCGCCACGTGAGCCCGCCAGGATCCGCTCACTATCGCTGTCGGCAAAACCCAGGGCAGCCGCGTCTACTAAAGCTGTCACTTCCCCGGCAGCCGCAAGCTCACGAGCGCGGCGCACGATATCGCATCCCGGCTCAACGGCCATCGGCTCTGCGACCAGCATGCGTCCCCCGCCCAACGGCAAACGACCGGGTATGGTAATCCAGTCCGCAACCAGCCCCTCACGAGCCGCCGGCGCCTTAAACGCTAGCATGCCAAACTCGACGCGCGCGTCAATTCCCGCCGGAAGCGTGACCGAGCCTGTGCCTTCGGCAACGCAGGAAAGGACTCGCTCCACATGTCGCATCTCGGGACGAGCGTCCGGATCGATGCGTTTGATCGCCAGTCGCACGATGCGCCGCGCGATTACCACCTCGGCCGCAGCAAGGCGCCTGGCATCGAGCACCAGTGCGCCCGCTGCCTCCTTGCGCAGGCAGCTTCGAAACGCCTGCGCCGACAGCTGGGATAGAAACGCGTCTTCGTCACCCAAGATCTCACAGGCGGCGCCAATCGTCTTGCACACGCTCGCATTACGCTGTGCCACCACTGGCATTACCCGATGGCGCACGTAGTTTCGCAGATACGAGATATCTTCATTGCTCTCGTCCTCACGCCACGGCTGACCATGTACCTGCAGATAGCCCACTAGCTCGCCATGAGTTAGGTCGAGCAAGGGGCGCACCACGATATTCCTTCGACGGGGAATGCTCGAAAGCCCAGCCGGGCCCGACCCCTTAATGGCGTTCATCAAAAATGTTTCCGCACGGTCCGAAGAGGTATGGGCAGTACAGATGCGCGCCGCCGTTCTCGGCGCCCCCGTCTTGGCACAAAGCGCGCGAACATACCTTCGCGCCGCGGCATAACGCACCTCGCGCGCAGCCGCCTCGATATTGCCCGACTCCTCATCAAAATAAGCGTGCTCCACGCACAGCGGCAAACCATATTGCGCGCAGAGATCACGCACGAAGGCTTCATCGCCGTCGGACGCCTTACCGCGCAGATGATGGTTTACATGCAGCACATGCAGGCGCTCGCGAGCAATGGGGGCAACACCGCGTCCGTCTTGGATATCCAGCTTTGATGTGCACGCCATAAGAAGCAGTGCCGTCGAGTCCGCACCGCCTGATACCATGAGCACGACAGGAGCAGCCTGCTGCCTCGTCCGGGTCTCAACGACTGCCCCAGGCGCGGCATGGTGTCCGTAATGCTGTGATACCGTTGGCATCCGCTTCCTCCTCTATTCGTCCGCACCCATTGTATCCTTTGGAATCTTATGTCTCGTCTACGCCTTCATATCCTCGGCAGTGGCTCTAAAGGCAACTGCGCACTCATCGAGGGCCCGCAGGGGCTCATTATGATCGATGACGGACTGTCTCGTCGCGAAACGCTCAAACGCATGGCGGAGCTCGGCCTTACGGCAGACGACGTGTCCGCCCTTGTTGTCACCCATGAGCACAGCGACCACATCAAGGGGCTTGAGGTATGGTGTAAGCATTGGAATGGCCCGATCTTTTCCAGTAGAGGCACGCTCACATCAAAAGAAAGCCTCGCACATCTGCCTGTTGAAGAATTCGACCCAGGTGACACCCTCTCTATTGTCGGAGTCCGCATTCAAACGTATTCGACATCCCACGACGTCGTCAATCCCGTCGGCTACCGTTTTGACGCTCAGGGCGATTCGGTTGGCTTTGCCACCGACACCGGCGAGTTATCGAAACCTGCCATCGATACGCTCAAGGATTGTCGAATTCTCGCACTCGAAAGCAACCACGATGTAGCCATGCTGCGTCAAGGGGACTATCCTCGCTTTCTTCAGGAACGCATCCTGTCTGCAAAAGGACATCTCTCCAACGATCAGGCCGCCGATGCCGCACGCGTGCTGGTAACCGATCGCACCGAGCAGCTTATCGCGATGCACATTAGCCAAGACAACAATCGCCCAAGCCTTACCGTCAAAAGCTACGCAAACTCACTTGGGGCAGCACTCGACAACGAGCTTGGCAGCACCGCCACCCGCGTTGAGGGGCTGCATAAACTCACGATATGTCCCGCCGGGCAATATCGGCCTCTGACCATACAGTAGGCCGTCTCAAATAGAAAGGGGGCCGGGAATCACTTCCCGGCCCCCTTAGCGTTGGCACCGATGTTAATAGCCGATAGCGCTAGTCGATGGAAATCTTCGTAACGTTCTTCTTCTCGACGATCTTGGGAACCGTAACGGTAAGGATGCCGTCAGCGTACTTAGCCGAGAGACCCTCGCTCGAAGCGTCCTTAAGATACACGCCACGCGTCGCGCTGTACGAGCTGAACTCCTTCTGCAGGAAGTTCTTGCCCTCGTTCTCTTCGCTCTCCTCGACATTCACACTAATGGAAAGACGACCCTCATTGAGCTCAACATCGATGTCATCCTTGGCGACGCCGGTTAAATAGGCCTTGACCTCGTACCCGTCGCCCTTGTCCTCAACATCGACAGGAAAAGCCTTAGAGGCAATCGAGTTGCTTGCCAGATCGGTCATATCATCAAAGAGATCAAACAACGAGCTAGCAGAGGGACGAACACCAAAGACCGAACGATAAGGAACCATGCTTGCCATGACTACCACTCCTTTTAGGGACTGCCGAGCCATCTTCCAGGTGGCAGGGACTTCGTTTGACGCTCTAATATATGCCCAACGATTATGTATATATACATTTTGCTATAAAGTTTTTTAAGTCTCTATCTATAAGCATATCTAAGTCTGGGCGACTAAGGTTTTAACGAGATTAAGGTTCTTTGAACCGTGCCTTAAATACCGTATACGCGCCTGTCAAAACGAGGCAAGGGCTTACAATAGGCGCATACACGATGTTAATGGCAACCTAAGGGCATCATGGACGATCAGACCACCGATAATTCGTATGAGCCGCTGCAGAACGATAGTTCTGCTTATTCACAGCCCAGACGCTACCATCGTCCCCATATTTCCCAAGATCCTATTGACGATGCGGAACCTGAATATGTAACTCGCAATCGCTATCAAACCCTTGAAGAATCTCAATCAGGTCGCAGACACATGGGTGTCGCCTCGAGCGATCCGGTGTATCTAAAGGATGCCCCCTTATCCAAAAACAGCGCATGCAGCCAGGAGCAAACACAAACACCCGTTAAGCAACAACAAAGAGGACCTCGCCCCAAGCAAACCCTAACGCATTCCGCCCGCTATCTTGAGACGCCAAAGCAGGGGAAATCGATATTTATATCGTCAAGCAGACGACGCAAACAGCACCGTCTCCAAATCGCGCTCTTGATCATTGCCATCGTGGGAATCGCGATGGTCATTCATTTTGTTTTCTTCAAATAGAGAAGGCTATTAAACCATAGACGCGTTTAGCCCATATCGACCAAACGCAAAAAAGGGGGAGACCGCGAGGCCTCCCCCTTCTTCAGTTCAAGCGTACGGCTCGGTGCCGTCCACCGGTCAGCGGCGCCCTGGCCTCCCACGGGCTGACCCCGCAGTACTCTCGGCGCGATGGGGCTTAGCTTCCGGGTTCGGAACGGGACCGGGCGTGCCCCCCATGCTCTGGCCGCTGACCGGTGGGCGGCGCCCACCGTTACGGTGTCCGGTGTCTCTTCACGTGCCCTGGGGGCCGCATGGCGTATAGGAAAGGGAACTGACTCGGGGGCATCCTCGTGCCCGGACCGCGCGTGAGCGCATGTCCCGCGGGCCGCGAGGTGCGGTTCCGGAAGAGCTCGGGCGATTAGTGCGGCTCGGCTGAGGACGTCGCCGCCCTTGCACCTGCCGTCTATCGACCAGGTAGTCTACCTGGGCCCTTACCGGAAGGAGAACTAATCCCTGGAACGGCTTCCCGCTTAGATGCCTTCAGCGGTTATCCGCGCCGCACGCGGCTACCCGGCCGTGCCGTTGGTCGACAACCGGTTCACCGGAGGTGCGTCCACCCCGGTCCTCTCGTACTGGGGGCAGCCTCCATCGATTCTCCTGCGCCCACGGAGGATAGGGACCGAACTGTCTCACGACGTTCTGAACCCAGCTCGCGTACCGCTTTAATGGGCGAACAGCCCAACCCTTGGGACCTGCTACAGCCCCAGGATGCGATGAGCCGACATCGAGGTGCCAAACCTTGCCGTCGATGTGGACTCTTGGGCAAGATCAGCCTGTTATCCCCGGAGTACCTTTTATCCGTTGAGCGACGGCCCACCCACTCGGGGCCGCCGGATCACTAGAGCCTGCTTTCGCACCTGCTCGGCTTGTGGGCCTCGCAGTCAAGCCCGCTTGTACTCTTGCATTCAAAAGGACGGTTGCCGACCGTCCCGAGCGGACCTTCGCGCGCCTCCGTTACCCTTTAGGAGGCGACCGCCCCAGTCAAACTGCCCGCCTGGCACGGTCCCCGAGCCGGTTGACGGCCTCGGGTTAGGACGCCGGTCGCGCGAGGGCAGTATTCCAAGGGCGGCTCCCCGGGGGCTGGCGCCTCCGGATCTGTGCCTCCTGCCTATCCTCTACACGCGGGACCAGCGGCCAATGCCAAGCTGCAGTGAAGGTTCACGGGGTCTTTCCGTCCTTCCGCGGGTAAGTCGCATCTTCACGACCAGTGCAATTTCACCGGGTCCATGGTCGAGACAGCGCCCAAGTCGTTGCGCCTTTCGTGCAGGTCGGAACTTACCCGACAAGGAATTTCGCTACCTTAGGACCGTTATAGTTACGGCCGCCGTTTACCGGGGCTTGGCTTCGGGGCTTCGCCTTAACGGCTAACTCCTCCGCGTGACCTTCCGGCACCGGGCAGGCGTCAGACCCTATACGTCGCCTTGCGGCTTCTGCAGAGTCCTGTGTTTTTGGTAAACAGTCGCTTGGGCCTCTCCACTGCGGCCCGCCTCCGCTCCCCGGGCAAGCCGGTTCACGTACGCGCGGGCACCCCTTCTCCCGAAGTTACGGGGCCATTGTGCCGAGTTCCTTGACCATGGTTGACCCGATCGCCTCGGTATGTTCTACCCACCCACCTGTGTCGGTTTGCGGTACGGGCGCGCACGCGCCTGCCTAGGGGTTTTTCTAGGGACCTCGGGCTCACTCGCTTCGCTCAGTCGCTTCGTCCGGAGCCTCGCCCTGTGTGCGGACCGGATTTCCCTGGTCCGCGGGCCGCGCTCCATCACGGGGACGTCCAGAACCCCGCCGAGCCACCCCCATCCGTCGCCCCGTCGGTCGTAGCGCCGCGTGCGCGGTGCAGGAATGTCTGCCTGCTGCGCGTCGGCTACGCCTACCGGCCTCGCCTTAGCCCCCGACTGACCCTGGGAGGATTAGCCTTGCCCAGGAAACCTCGGGTTCACGGCGGACGAGTTACTCTCTCGTCTCTCGCTACTCATGCCAGCATTCTCACTCCCATGCGCTCCACCGTCGGTCGCCCTCCGGCTTCTCCGCCCATGGGAAGCTCCCCTACCGATTCTACTTAGGTAAAATCCCGCCGCTTCGGTGTCCAGCTTAGCCCCGTGTATTGTCGGCGCATGTCCACTCGACCAGTGAGCTGTTACGCA
>OHWC01001068.1_pt1 | contig 12737 bp, 6 predicted proteins | sample 1579541 | NCBI WGS metagenome assembly OHWC01 (sample SAMEA3882551, study PRJEB24775) | human gut metagenome | biome: human-associated habitat; feature: intestine environment; material: feces | place: Netherlands | collected 2009/2010
CGTACACAGCTTTGATTTCGATCGAGGCTCCGGCCTCTTCGAGTTTGCGGCGCAGATTTTTGACCTGCGAATAAACGAAATGGAAATTATCGGATTGATCGACATGATCCCCCCATACGGCTTCGGCCAAAACTGCCTTATCGACCACATGACGCGGACGCTGCATGAAATACGAAAGAATATCGAACTCCTTTTTCAATAAAGCGACCTCCTTGCCGTCTATTTCCACTCGGCAACTTTCCGGGTCGAGCGTTACATTACCCAGCGCAATGCCGCCTTTCCCGCCACCGCGACTACGGCGAATGACACTCTGGATACGCGCCGAGAGTTCCGCCAAATGGAACGGTTTAGGCAGGTAGTCGTCCGCACCTTCTTTCAGCCCGAGGACCTTGTCTTCCAAAGAATCCCGAGCCGAGATAATGATTACGTTTTCGCGTTTATCCGCTCTTCGAAGACGCTCGAGAAGTTGCAACCCGTTGCCGTCCGGCAGCATAATGTCCAATAAGATACAATCATACGAATAGGCTGCCAATTTGTCCGAAGCCTCGGCGTATGTACTGGCCGTTTCCACGACATATTGCTCTTTGCGAAGTGCACGTGCCAGCAACTCACGCAATGAGGATTCGTCCTCCACGATCAATAATTTCATAACGACAAGTCATTTTAATACCACAAACAAAAATACCGATTTTGTAAAGAAATTGAAATGAACTCGAATATAATAAATTATATTACGGGAAGTTTTTCATTAGGCGTCTGCATATACTGATCTATAAAACTCCATAACTTATTTGCTATGTTTATAGTTATGCAACTTGCTAACAGACAAAACATTATCCGAAAATGGGGGAACGGACAGCCGTACGGACAGGTTCCGCCTTTCGTCTTCCGAAGAAAAGAAAATACATTCGCAAAAAGCAGAGGCAATACCTGCCGTTGCATGCCGTGAAGCGTACGATAGCCTGTACACGATCGAGGGGAGGGGTGATGCCCACATTTCAAAATGACCCGAACCCGGTCTTCCGGAATACTCGTAACCCAGCCACAGAACTACATCGAGCTCCGTAGTGGAAGTCCATAAAAACGCTTCACCCGCACTGAAAAATCAGCACGGGTGAAGCGAGGCGACCGCCCGTAAAATCGTTCCGGGCAACTTGTCGGCAAACTATCGGCTCTCCTGCCGGAAAGCCGATGGAGAGATCCCAGTATGTTTCTTGAAATAACGCCCCAAATAAGACTGATCCGGGAAATGCATTTTATAAGCGATCTCCTGAATGGGCAGGGTAGTGTTCTGAAGCAATACTTTTATTTCCATTATTACGATCTTATCGATCAACTCCTTGGCCGATTGATGCGTCGTCCGGCGCACGATGGCGGAAAGATAACGGGTCGAGATACAGAGCTTGTCCGCATAGAAAGAAACCTCACGCTCTTCGATACAACAGTCATGAACTAGGGAAACAAAGCGATGAAACAGCTCCATCTGCCGGTTGGAAGTCGTGGGACACTGGCTGCTGACCTTACGCTGGATCTTATCGTAAAGCTCCAGCATAATATTCTGCAACCGATTTCTCACGATCGTCTTTCGGAACATATTACCCCGATCCTGATAGGTGTAATCCATTATTTCGAACCAGGTAGACAATCCGGCAGCCATTCTTTCGTTTACTTGAGAAATGGGATTTTCCTTCAAAAAGCTGGGAGAGAAGGCGCCGAACCTCACCGAGAAGTCGTCCGACGCATCGTCGAGCATCAATACGCTACCGGGCAGTAAGAGTACGATCGTATTGAGCTGCAAAGGTCCCCGGCGAAGATCGACGGTCACCTGGGCATGACCGCTCGTACAAAGCAGAACCAGTGCGCAGTCGCAACGGCAGGGATTATTGAAGAAATAAGCGAGATCGGATTTTCCGATAACAAAAGGTTCCTCTTCGGAAACAGTTATGGGGTTTACAGCAGTCATAATGATTTCTTCTTTTTTGAACAAACGGAAAGCCCCTGAGATTATTATCGTACAAATATATTATAAATGTACCGAAAAGTGACAAAATTGTTCGCAAGAAAAAGACCTGCACCCCGATTTTTACGGTACTTTTGCAGGACAAAAAGTTTTTTAACGGGAAAATATTTTTTTCAAAGTAATAATAATCAACCAAAAAACTATGAAGCAGAAGTTAATTCAGGCAGTCTTGTTCGGAAGCTGCATGGCTTTCGCCGTATCGTGCGGCCAGGCTCCGACGGCAAGAGGCGAGGCGGAATATTCCGTCATGACAATTTCGACATCGGACGTAACGATTCCGAGCACCCACTCGGCAACCATCCGTGGGCGCCAGGACATCGCCATTTACCCGCAGGTATCGGGTACCATTTCCAAAGTGTGCGTTAAAGAGGGTGAAGTAGTTCGCCAGGGACAGTTGTTGTTCATTATCGACCAGGTGCCCTACAAGGCAGCCCTGCAAACCGCAAAAGCCAACGTCGCAGCTGCCGAGGCCAGCGTAGCCACCGCTCAATTGACCTACGACAGCAAAAAAGAGCTGTTCGCCAAGAACGTCGTTTCGCAGTTCGACCTGCAAACTTCCCAGAACAACCTGCTGACGGCAAAATCCCAGTTGGCACAGGCCGAGGCACAGCTCGTCAATGCGGCCAACAACCTCTCCTATACCGAAGTGAAAAGTCCGTCCAACGGCGTAGTCGGTGTCCTGCCGTATCGTGTGGGTGCCCTGGTGAGCGCATCGATTCCCCAACCGCTGACCACCGTATCGGACAACTCCGATATGTACGTTTATTTCTCCCTGACGGAGAATCAACTGCTCGACCTGACCCGCGAATACGGCTCAATGGACAAAGCGCTGGCGGCGTTGCCGAACGTGCAGCTTGTGCTCAACGACGGATCGCTTTACTCCCAGGAGGGACGCATCGAATCGATCAGCGGCGTGATCGACACTTCGACGGGCAGCGTACAGCTTCGCGCCGTATTCCCCAATCCCGGACGCTTGCTTCACAGCGGTAGCTCGGGTAATGTCCTGTTGCCGCACATCTACAAAAACGTAGTCACCGTTCCGCAAGTCGCTACCTTCGAATTGCAGGACAAGAAATTCGTTTATAAGGTCGAGAACGGCGTAGCCACCTCGCAGAATATCACCGTATCGCCCCAGAGCGACGGCAAGAATTTCATCGTCACCGCCGGACTCACCCCGGGCGAAGTCATCGTGACCGAAGGCGTCGGTCTGATGCGCGAAGGAACCCCGATCAAACCCAAAGGAGCCGCAACGACCGCGACCGCTCCTGCAGAACAACCTACAAAAGAGCAGTAAAATATGACACTAAAACATTTCATAGACCGCCCGGTGTTGGCGGCGGTCATTTCCATCGTAATCGTCCTGGGCGGTATTATCGGTGTTGCGACGCTCCCCGTCGAGCAGTACCCCGACATCGCGCCCCCGACGGTGATGGTGCGTGCCAGCTATCCGGGCGCCAGCGCCGAAACCATCCAGAAGAGCGTCATCATTCCGCTCGAGGAGGCTATCAACGGCGTGGAGAACATGATGTACATCAAATCCGACGCATCGAACGCCGGCAGCGGATCGATCACGGTCTATTTCAAACAGGGCACCAACGCGGATATGGCGGCCGTCAACGTAAAGTAGCGACGGCAACCGGATCGCTCCCTGCCGAGGTTACAAAAATCGGTGTTACGACCATGAAGCGTCAGTCTTCGATGCTGAAAGTTTTCACGCTGAGCAGTCCAGACGATTCATACGATGAAAATTTCTTATCGAATTACCTCAATATCAACATCAAACCGCGCATCCAGCGTATCCAGGGCGTCGGAGAATTCTTTGCTCTCGGTGGCGACTATGCAATGCGTATCTGGATGAAGCCGGACGTCATGGCCCAGTACAAGTTGATTCCTTCGGACATTACAGGCGTTCTGGCGGAACAAAACATCGAATCGGCAGCCGGTATGTTCGGCGAAAACTCCGACAACACGTTCCAATATACCATGAAATACCGTGGCCGTAAAATGACACCTGAAGAGTTCGGGGAGATCGTGATCCGAGCTACTTCCGACGGTCAGGTATTGCGTCTGAAAGATGTGGCTGACATTGAATTGGGACAGGACTCCTATGCTTATCATGGTATGGTCAATGGTCATCCCGGCGTTTCGGCGCTCGTCTTCCAGACTGCAGGTACGAACGCCACACAAACCGTCGAGGAAATCGACGCGATGCTCGATGAAATTGCGACCGAACTTCCTAAAGGCGTAGAGATAACCCACTTGATGAGCGTAAATGACTACCTGTACGCCTCGATCCACGAAGTGATCAAAACCCTGATCGAGGCCATCATACTCGTCGTTCTGGTGGTTTACGTCTTCCTGCAGGATATACGCTCGACGCTGATTCCGACCATTTCGATCCTCGTGTCGCTGGTCGGTACGTTCGCCTTCCTTTCGTTCGCGGGCTTCTCGATCAACCTGCTGACCCTCTTCGCACTGGTGCTCGCCATCGGTACGGTGGTGGACGACGCGATCATCGTCGTCGAAGCCGTTCAAGCACGCTTCGACAGCGGCTACAAGTCGTCATATCTGGCTACGGTCGATGCCATGGGCGGCATCACTTCGGCCATCATTACTTCGACGCTGGTCTTTATGGCCGTGTTTATCCCGGTGTCGATGATGGGCGGAACTTCGGGTACATTCTATACGCAATTCGGTATCACGATGGCCGTCGCCGTCGGTATCTCCGCACTCAACGCACTGACTCTTTCCCCGGCGCTCTGCGCCCTGTTGCTCAAACCCTATGTCGATGAAGACGGCAACGTGAAGAACAACTTCGCGGCCCGGTTCCGCAGGGCTTACAATACGGCCTTCAGCGCCGTGCTCAAGAAATACCAGCGCGGTGTCATGGTATTCATCAAGCACAAATGGCTCACCTGGGCAACGCTGGGTCTGGCAATGGTCGGGCTGGTGCTGCTGATGAACAACACCAAAACCGGTCTGGTACCCGACGAGGACCAGGGTACGATCATGATCAACGTAACGACAGCACCGGGCAGTTCACTTGCCGAAACCAACAAGATTATGGAACAGGTAAGCGAACGACTTCAGAGCATCCCCCAGATCCGTGACTTCCAGCAGGTAGCCGGTTTCGGTATGATCGCCGGACAGGGTAACTCCTACGGTATGTGCATCGTCAGACTGAAAGACTGGTCGGAGCGTCCCGACAAGGCCGATGCCGTGAATGCCGTAATCGGCCAGATCTATGCCCGGACCGCCGACATCAAGGATGCGCAGATCTTTGCCGTCGCACCCCCGATGATCACCGGTTACGGTACTTCGACCGGTTTCGAAATGTATCTGCAAGACCAGACGGGCGGCGACATAACGGATTTCTACAACATCTATTTGCAATACATCTATGCGCTCAACCAACGGCCGGAAATTCAGATGGCCTATTCGACCTTCAACATCAACTTCCCTCAGTATATGGTGGATATCGATGCGGCGAAAGCCAAACGCGCGGGGATCTCTCCGACAGAGATTCTTTCGACCCTTTCGGGCTATTACGGCGGACAGTACGTATCGAACATCAACCGTTTCTCGAAAGTATATCGCGTGATGATCCAGGCCGATCCGAAATACCGACTCGATACCGAATCGCTCAACAACGTGTACGTGCGAATGCAGAACGGCGAAATGGCCCCGATCAGTCAGTTCGTCAAGCTCACCAAGATATATGGATCGGAGGTATTGAGCCGCTTCAACATGTATAACAGTATCGCCATTAACGGAACTGTCGCCGACGGATACTCGACCGGCGATGCGATCAAGGCCATCGAGGAGGTAGCGGAACAGGTATTGCCCAAGGGTTATGGCTACGACTTCGGCGGTATTACACGCGAGGAAAGCCAGACAGGAAGCAATGCGGCGATCATCTTCGGTATTTGCATCATCCTGATCTACCTGATTCTGAGTGCCCTTTACGAGAGCTTCCTGATTCCTTTCGCCGTCATTCTGGCCGTACCGTGCGGTCTGCTGGGTTCGTTCATTCTGGTCAAGCTCATCGGACAGGAGAACAACATTTACCTCCAGACGGGTCTTATCATGATTATCGGTCTGTTGTCGAAAACCGCGATTCTGATTACGGAGTACGCGGCAGACCGCCGCAAGTCGGGCATGAGCCTCTCGCAGGCCGCCTTCTCGGCCGCCAAAGCCCGTCTGCGTCATATCCTGATGACCGTGCTGACCTGCGTGTTCGGTATGATCCCGCTGGTAATCGCAACGGGTGTGGGCGCCAACGGTAACTCGACCCTCGGTTCGGGCGTCGTGGGCGGTATGATCGTCGGGACACTGGCCCTGCTGTTCCTCGTACCGACGCTGTTCATCGCCTTCCAGACCCTGCAGGAGAAGGTCAAACCGATCCAATTCACGAACACTCCCGACTGGATGATCGAAGCCGAGATCGAAGACAGCAAAAAAGAAAACGAAGAGAAGAAGTAAACCATGAAAAAGCTAATCATCATACTTGCCGCAGCCGCCATGGCTGGCTGCGGCATTTACAAGCCCTACACGCGCCCGGAAGAGATCAAAACCGACGGGCTTTACGGCCAGGGAGTCGAAACGGTCGATACGATGACCCTGGGTAACATTTCCTGGCAGGAGATGTTCACCGATCCCTACCTGCAACAGCTCATTCAGCAGGGACTGGACAACAACACCGACCTCCAGTCGGCTTACTGGCGCGTAAAAGAGGCGGAAGCGACGCTGAAGTCGGCACGCCTGGCATACCTGCCCTCGTTCAACTTCGCTCCGAACGGAGGCGTGAGCAGCCTGACCAACCCTTGGAACGCCACGTGGACCTACACCGTTCCCGCAACGGCCAGCTGGGAGGTCGATATTTTCGGCAAACTCACCAACAGCAAGCGCCGGGCGAAAGCTCTTCTCGCACAAAGCCAGGAGTACCAACAGGCTGTCCGCACGCAGGTCATCGCCTCCGTCGCCAATCTCTACTACACGCTGCTGATGCTCGACGCTCAGTACGAGATATCTTCAGAAACCGCTGAAAAATGGTTCGAAACCGTCAATACGATGCGGGCCATGAAAGAGGCGGGCATGACCAACGAAGCAGCGGTTTCGCAGGCTGAAGCGAACTACTACTCGATCTAAACTTCACTGTTCGATCTGGAGTACCAGATCCGCGAGATGGAAAACAGCCTCTCGTCGCTGCTGGGCGAAGCTCCCCGCAGCTTCGAGCGCGGTACGCTCGACGAGCAAATTCTTCCGGAGAATCTGGTGGTCGGCATTCCCGCGCAGATGCTCTCCAACCGTCCCGACGTGAAAAATGCCGAATACTCGCTGGCACAGGCCTTTTACAACACGGCCGGAGCCCGGTCGGCGTTCTATCCGGCCCTCAGTCTGAGCGGTACGCTGGGTTGGACCAACGATGGAGGTGTTACGACGCTCGACCCCGCCAAATGGATTTTCAATGCTGCGGCATCGCTCGTACAGCCCATCTTCAACGCGGGCAGAAACCAGGCACAGCTTCGAATCGCCAAAGCGCAACAGCAGGAGGCCCTGCTGTCGTTCCAGCAGACCCTGCTCAACGCGGGAGCCGAAGTGAACAACGCCCTCGCCAAATGCCAGTCGGCACGCTCCAAAGTCGATCTGCGCCAGAAACAGGTCGCTTCGCTCGAAACCGCCGTCGAGAGCACCCAGCTCCTGATGCGCCATGGCAGCACGACCTATCTCGAAGTGCTGACCGCACAGCAAACCCTGCTGTCGGCACAACTGTCGCAAATCAACGACCGTTTCTCGGAGATTCAAGCTATCGTCGATCTCTACCATGCCCTGGGCGGCGGCCGTGAAATCGAATCCGAAACCGATAAATAACAATGAAACGCAGGGTAACACGCGAAGAAATCATCCGCACGACGCGGGACCTCATCATCCGGAACGGCATCCGTGCCGTCCGGGTGGATGAGATCGCACAAAAGCTGGAGATCTCCAAGCGGACACTCTACGAACTGTTCAGCGATAAGGACACCCTGGTCGAACAGTGCTGGGACAAAATCCGGGAAGAACAGGAGAAAAAGATCGCAGGCTACCTCTTTTATCAACCCGGTTCGGCCCTCGAACAGGCCCGGAATCTGATTCAAGAATACATTGCCGCTGTATGTATGATCAGTTGCATTTCGCTTCAGGAGTTGCAACAGAAGGTTTCCTATGCCGATTCCTACGAAAAAAACCGTCGTTTCTGGCTGGACTCGTTTACCGAAGTACTGGAACATTGCGTCGCCGACGGCAGCGTATTGCCCGATGTGGACTGCCAGCTGTTCGCCAAACGGTTGATGAACGTACTGCTCGGCCTCTACCTCGAAGGAGGAACCCGTCGGGAAATGGATGCTTTCGGGTGGGCTCTCCTGCGCGGAATCGCCACTCACCGGGGCATCGAATGGCTCGACGGAAAAAAGCCGAACTCCTGACATTTTCACGTCGAAGATCCGACAATCGGATTTACCGAAAACAAAAAGAAGAAAGGCAGCGTTTGAAACGCTGCCTTTCCCTTTTTACTTTTTATTAACGCTTGATCGAAAGCCCGGTTTAATAGGCTTTGTTCTGGGGATCGAACTCCGTCCAACCCGACATCCATCCGTCGTTCTCGTCGGCGAAGGCTCCGATATAGGTCACCTCATCGAAACCGTTGGCAACCAGCGGATCGGTAAAAGAAGCGGCCCCGCGCAGCGGGCTATCGGAGAGCGGACCGTAGTTCGGATTGGCTTGCAGGCTGTTGGGCTGGGAGAGTTTCAGATCGGCGATCGCATCGAAATACTTGTTCGAAGCTATCGACTTGAAATAGGTCGAAGAGAAGGACTCCTTCGACTTGTCGATGCTGTTTTTGTCGCCGTTGTCGCAGAAACCATCCTCGAACGATTTGTTCACGTCGCTGCCCAGGACGGTCATACCGGCCATATAGACGTTCTGAATCTTCAACGTACCCTCGGACGCCGCAGTCTGCGTCTGCGAACCTTTGTCGTTCTCCACAATCAGACCGACGGGGAAACCCATCGCCACCGAATTGAAACAGTTCAGATGCGAATTGCGGCGCACTTGCATAGCAGACTGGAACTGGCCCAGCTTGGAACCGTTCTTGGGATTCATATCGCCTGCGGTGATATAGTCGGAAGTGTTGGAGAATGCTGCATCCTGACCGACCGGACCGACGAAGGTCACGTTCGAAAAGACGCAGGAGGTGAAAGGAGAAGTGGCAGAACCTTCGCCGTTGTTATCGCTCTCGAAACCGTTCGACGCCGAGGTGTCGGCAATGCGGGGATGGCGCACGCCCAGGCAGAACTGCACCTTGCCGCAGAATCCGTTGTCGGTATCGAAATCGTCGTCCCAGGTGTGGTAGGAAACCAGGTATTTGGCGTTCACCGCACCGCCGAACCACTCATAGGAGTCGTCGTTGGAATAGGACACCTGCACGTGGTCGATCTGCGTAGCCGATCCCACAGAACCGAACGTGATGGCATTGATCTCCTGGTCCTCCTTGAAGGGATAGCCGGCGAACTCGCAACGCACGTAACTCAAGGTACCCGAACAGTCGGCATTGTCGCTGCCTCCGTGCGTAGTGCGGGGACCGCCCTCGATCTGCATCGTCCCCTTGTTGTTCACACCGCGACCGCAGAGAATGATACCGCCCCAATCGCCCGGCCGACGGCTGCCGGCAGGCATCTCGGAGGTGAAGACGATCGGCTCGCTCTGCGTGCCTTTAGCCCACAACTGGCCGCCCGGCTCTACGATGAGCGCTGCCTTGGTCTCCTTGTCGCCCTTGATAATCGTACCCGGAGCCAGCGTCAGGCTCGCACCGTCGGCGATATAGCACCAGCCTTTCAACAGGTAGGTACCTTTGGGAAGCGTGTAGTCGCCCTTGATCTCGAACTCCTGACGTCCGTCGCCGATCTGGGTCCCGTCCTCGAAGAGTATCTCCGTCAGATCGCCGCCACCGCCGTTGCCTCCATTGCCACCGTTACCGTTCTCGTCGTCGCTGCATCCTGCGAGACTCAACGCAGCCATCAAACATGCTGCCCATAAAATTTTCTTCATAATTTATTTGATTAAAAAAGGTTGATTTTACTTCGACTATTTTCTCACTCGGTAGAACCCGAACGAATTTCTGCGATTCACTTAAAATTTGGCCGTCACGCTCAGCGAGAACATCCGTCCCGCCGTGAACTGTTTGGTGATTTGCTTGCGGGACACCACATCGCCTCCGTTCTCGAATTTCGGGAATTGGGCGAACTGCACCTTCTCGTTGAGCAGGTCCTTGGCGTTGAACTTCAGCTCCCAATGCTTGCCGAAAGATTTGCTGACCACCACGTCGAGCGCGTTGCGCGGCATCTCGTACATATCCGGAATATCGTTGTCGATGCTGCCGCCCACGCTCATATCGCTGCGGCCAATGCCCACGATGCGCTTGCCGATGCGATTATACAGGACACCGACCGTAAGGCCCAGTTTGGGCGACTGGTAGAAGAGTCCGGCATTGACCAGATAGGGCGACTGGCCCTGCAACGGACGGTCGTGCTCGAGGCTCTCGTCGTCGAAATCCACACGGCTCTTCATGAGCGAACCGTTCAGAACCACCGAGAAATTGCGCATCCCCATAAAATCGAGGTTTTTCTTCACGTCCAGCTCCACACCGTACAGATTGGCCCGGTCGGCATTCTCGAACGTGTAAGTATAACTGCCGCTGCCCGCATCGAGAATAGCCGTTTCGATCGGATTGCGGAAATGCTTGTAGAACACGGCCACCGAGATACCTTCGCCCGCAGCCGGATACCACTCCCAGCGCAGATCGGCGTTCTGGATATAGGCCGCTTTCAAATCGGCATTACCCTTCACGTCGCTGAACAGGTCGAAATCGTAATAGACCGAAGGGGAAACTTCGCGGAATTCAGGACGGTTGGTGGACATACCGTAAGCGGCACGCAGCAGGTGCTTGTCGTTGATGCGGTATGTCACATTGACCGAAGGGAAGGGATCGGCATGGGTATAGTTTCGTGTTTCGCTGTCCCAGTCCTTGATCTTGGTGTACGAGGTGAGCGCCATACGGCTGTATTCGAACCGGACGCCGGCATAAACGTTCCAGCGGCCGAAGGGCAGGTCGATGCCGGCATAAGCCGCCGTCAGGATGTTGTCGCCCTTGTAGCTGTTGCGGTTGTCGCTGTCGTCGTAGATATAGAGCTTGTCGGCGCCATAATTACCGTCTTGCAAAATATCGTCGATCACATCGCCGTAAGCGAAGTCCGCAGGCAGGTTGTCCGTGTCGAAGCGATAGAAATAGGCCCGGGTGCGATAATCCCGCGTACGGTATTCGCCGTAGAGTCCGACCTTCAGTTCGGGGGCGAACGACGAACCTTCGCGCAAGGTGCAGGAGTAGTTGATGCCCGCCGAAGCGATGTGTTCGCGCAATTTCATGAAGTCACGCCGGATCTCGTTCTGATCGATCTGCATTTGACCGTAGTGCGCATCGCCCACCATGTCGTTCTCCTGCCGGTTGACGATGCGGCGGTCGGGCTGGTTCTTGTCGGCGTAGGAATATCCGGCATCCCAGTCCAGAGTTCCCAGTTCGAGAGTATGTACACCCGCTATCTGCCCGCTGTACGTGCTGCGAGAGGTGTAGCAATACTCCGTTTTCTCCTGGATATAGAGCGACGACATATTCTGCCAGCCTTCGCGCAGCGTGAGCTTGTCCTGTCCGATCTGGTTGAAAATGTTACGGAAATAGTAGCGATTCTTTCCGTTCAGGTAAGCCAGATTCAGCAAGGCGCCCACTTTGACGTTGGTCTGGTACTGGTCGTCGGTATATTTGTAGTAGTATTCGGGTTTGTCCTCCACCTTGTTGTAAACCCCGTAACGGGAGTTTTCCATATTCGAGAAGGTCCGGGTGGCATAGCTGTAATTGAGCGCTCCGTTCAGCGCCAGATCGGCGCCGTTGCCCAGGCGGAAGCTGTGGCCGTAGGAGAATGAGAACCGCTGGTCGGGAATCGGCTTGCGGGTCTTGATCGACCAGTCGTTGTTGAAGCCGTGACGGGTCATGTCGGTAACGAAATCCGGATCGTCGTTATCAAAAGCACCCGTAATACCACCCCGCACGCCGCGCTTGCCGTTGTCGCAGCCGAACCAGTCGCTGCCGCTTCCCGGATTGTAGAGAAAGTCGTGGCCGAAGGTCGCCGTGTTGAACCCGATCGAGTAGGAGAGGGCGAAGGGTAGTTCACCCGGCGTATCTTTGGTGTTGATCTTGACGAACCCGCCCGTGAAATCCGCAGGGATTTCCGGAACGGGGGACTTCAGGATCATGATGTTCTCGATCTGCCCCGCAGGGATCAGATCGAAGGAGAAGGCCCGCGAATCGGCTTCCGAGCTCGGAATGGCCGCATCATTGACCCACACATTATTATAACGCTGCGAGAGACCTCTCGCCACGATGAATTTGTCGTCGATGATCGAGATACCGGGTATGCGTCGCACGACTTCACCCGCATCGCGGTCCTGCGTGCGGGCGATCATCTGCTTCGACACACCGCTCACGACCATCTTGGAGTTGCGGACGGCCTGCATCACGGCCGCCTCGCTCGAAAGCCGCCGCACGGTAGTCACGACCACCTCGTCGATCTCTTCGGCCGAGGGTTGCAGCGAAATCAGCGGCAGGGTATTCTCTCCCGGCTTGATCTGA
>OHWC01001077.1_pt1 | contig 12670 bp, 9 predicted proteins | sample 1579541 | NCBI WGS metagenome assembly OHWC01 (sample SAMEA3882551, study PRJEB24775) | human gut metagenome | biome: human-associated habitat; feature: intestine environment; material: feces | place: Netherlands | collected 2009/2010
GTACCTGCCCGCAGCCTTGGGTAGCGGTTGTCAACGCGGATCGGGGCCTCGCCGCGATTGCGGCCGTAGAGGAATCCGGGCAAGAAAAAACGCGGTGCATCGTAAGCAACGCAGAGTTCCAGCTTAACAACGCCGCGCCATGGGGCGGCGGCGTTGTTGGTCAGCGTCACCTGCCAGACCGCCGGATCGGCCAAAGTCGAAACGCCGTGGTCATAGGCAAAGTCCAGCGTCAGCGGCGTTTCAGCCAGCGGGCGGTAGTCCTCATCGTCCGCCGACCGGGCCGTGCAGACAAATTGCATCATCATAGGATTCTCCTTTTTTACTATATCAGAACGCCTTACAGCGGCCAAATGCGGTATCGGCCGCTGAGGGCCAGCAGGGCAAAGAAGTACAGGCAGTTGTCGTAATAGCGGCGTGGGCCATCCCGCAGGGGCGTGTTCCAGAAACGGCGCACGCAAACCTCGGCGTTGGGGCCGTCCTGCATGTACATATAGTGCATGACCCAACTCCATAGTGCGTCAAATTCGGCCTTGTGATCAGTCTGTACGCAGAGCATCATGCCGTAGCTCATGCCCTCGGTACGGACGTCGTGGTTGCCCGTGTCCTCGATGTAGGCAAGACCCGGCCCGGTGGGGTGGTAGAAGCGGTGGGCCTCGTCCCCATAAAAAATGGTATGAAACGTATTTTCAATGCGTGCGTCGATCTCCGCCTGCGCATAGCCCTGCTCCGCAAAAACGTTGCGATAGTGTGTGGGCAGGGTAACTGCTGCCATAAATCGGCCCCCTTCGTTGTTCGGATTTGGCTCAATATAGCAGGTTGCAGCGGCAAAATCAAGGGGGTACCGGGCTCGATTTTCAACAGGGCAACATAAATACAGCACCCCTGCATTCCACTTATAACGCAGTGTATCCGTGGAATTTAGCGCAAAAATGACGCATTTTGCAAGAAAAGCCCCGTCGTTTTCGGGACTTTCGGCTTTTGCAATGCTTATTTTGTGCTATTTTTCAGGCTGTGCAAATTTTGGCGATGCCGAACAAGCGCAGTAGGTAGGAAAAATTCGCGGCACATTATGCACCATTTATCCATAATGATGACACGAAAGTTACAATTCGTTTCTCGAATCGCACAAAAACTGTGTTTTTCTTTCTAGCACATTGCACAAAAAACAATCAACAAGCCTGTAAAAACAGCAGATATTGATAAGATACATAGCAAAAAATGAGAAGCATGCATTTTCGGAATGCGGTATAATAACGGCAAATGATATGTTTGGCCTGTGATGAGCTCACCAAACATAAGACACAGACAATTCAGAAAAGAGTGAAGCAAACGGTGTTGGACAAGATCGAACCCAAGGACCCAACGGCCAAACGCCCGGGATTTTATGTGCTGCTGGACAAGCCGGTCGGCGGCCTGCCGAGCAATGACGGCGTAGGCCGCCACCCCGTTTATATCAATGGTGACCGCCTTGTAACTTTCGCCAAGATGGTCGGCGGCATTGACGATGAGAACATTCTGGAAATGCTCCGCACGGCCAAGGGCTTTCGCAAGCTCGTGCACAGCGTCGGCGTCAGCATCGTCGGCGACCTGCCCGACAAGGTCGTGACCTTCACCCTCGGCTTCTCCGGGGAACTGGGCAGCGGCGGCAGCCGCAACAGCATGAAGATTACCACCGATGGCACCGAGCACATCATGGTCATGGATGAGCAGCAGTGGTCCGACAGCGACGAGACGCCGCAGGAGTTTCTGTTCGAGCTCGTCAAACCGAAGGACATCGCCACGGCCACCGTCAAGCTCTACTTGAACGACGGCTACACAGTCCCCGAGGTTGACCCCGACCCGCCCGTGGCTTTCGATACGCCCGCCTACGGCGAGATGATCGCCCGCAGCTGCCTGAGCACCGGCAACAACATCCGTATCAAGCGTGTGTTGCAGCAGCTCCGCGATGGCAAGCCCACGACGATCGCCTTCCTGGGCGGCTCCATCACACAGGGCGCGGGTGCGGTTCCCTCGCAGGAAATGTGCTACGCGCGCAAGACCTATGAGGCCATCTGCGAAAGGTACACACCCGACCACGGCGCACATGTTCGCTACATCAAAGCGGGCGTTGGCGGCACGCCCTGCCAGCTCGGCATCATCCGCTATGACCGCGACATCACCCGCGACGGTGCGGTGCAGCCCGATCTGATCATCGTCGAGTTCGCCGTCAACGACGAGGCTGACGAGACGAAGGGCCTGATGCACGAGAGCCTGATCCAAAAGATCTGGTCAGCCCCCAATGAGCCCGCCGTTGTGATGCTGTTCAGCGTTTTTGCCAACGACTGGAACCTGAAGGATCGCTTGGCTCCCATCGGTTGGCGGCATGAGCTGCCGATGGTCAATGTGCTGGACGCCGTCAGCCCGCAGTTCCGCGTTGGTGTCGGTGAGCGCAGCGTCATCACCCGCCGCCAGTACTTCTACGATGTGTTCCATCCCTCCAACAGCGGGCACCGCATCATGCGGGACTGCCTCATGTATATGCTGGACCGGCTGGACAAGCAGCAGGAAGGGCCTGCCCCGAAAGAACTCGCCCCCTACTACGGTTTCGACTTTGCCGAGACGAAGCTGCTGGACCGCAGTGTGAACCCCTTTGACGCGGTCATCGACCCCGGCTGCTTCACCGAGACGGACACCGACTTACAGAGCGTGCCCTTCGACTTCGAGGATGTCAACACCCCCGAGTTCCCCCACAACTGGAAGAAGGGCGCGGGCGACAACCCGTTCACGATGGACATCACCTGCCGCAGCATCCAGCTCGTTTTTAAGGATTCGGGCAGCAAGGAGTTCGGCGCGGCAGTCGTCACGGTAGACGGCAAAGAGGTCGCGGTCTACGACCCGCGGCAGGCCGGTTGGACCCACTGCCATGCGGCCATTATCTTAAAGGAAGAAACCGCGCAGCGGCACCACATCGAAATGAAGATGCAGGAGCCGGGCACGGACAAAGTATTCACCATTTTAGGTTTCGGCGTTCTGTAAAGGACACGGAAGAACAGGAGAAAGCACTATGAAGAGAACCAAGAATCCCGCTAAAGAAGCTGAGTACCGCAAGCGTGCGGCCGACCTCGTTGCGCAGATGACCCTGCACGAGAAGGTCAGCCAGATGCTGAGCTGGGCTCCCGCGATCGAGCGTCTGGGCATCCCCGCTTACAACTGGTGGAGCGAGGGCATCCACGGCGTCGGCCGCGCGGGCACTGCCACCGTCTTCCCCCAGGCCATCGGCATGGCCGCCGCCTTTGACGAGGACATGATGGAGCAGGTCGGCAACGCCGTCGGCGTTGAGGCTCGCGGCAAGTACAATATGTTCCGCGCCCACGGCGACCGCGACATTTTCAAGGGTCTGACCGTCTGGGCCCCCAACATCAACATCTTCCGCGATCCCCGCTGGGGCAGAGGACAGGAAACCTACGGAGAAGATCCATATCTGACTTCCCGTCTGGCGGTCGGCTTTATTAAAGGTCTGCAGGGCGAAGACCCGGATCATTTAAAGGCTGCGGCGTGCGCGAAGCATTTTGCGGTGCATTCCGGACCGGAGGGCATTCGACATGAGTTCAACGCAGTCGTATCGAAGCAGGATCTGTATGAAACCTATTTGCCGGCATTCAAGGCATGTGTGCAGGAAGCGAAGGTAGAAGCCGTGATGGGCGCCTATAACCGGACAAATGGCGAGCCCTGCTGCGGAAGCAAGACACTTTTGCAGGATATCCTGAGAAAAGAGTGGGGATTTAAGGGTCACGTTGTCAGTGACTGCGGCGCGATTGCGGATTTCCACGAAAACCATAAAATTACCAAGACGCCGCTGGAATCCGCGACGATGGCGATGAACAATGGCTGTGACTTAAACTGCGGCTGCGTTTTTCCGAATTTGAGAGATGCGGTGCGCGGCGGCTATGTGGATGAAGCGCGTCTGGATGAAGCGGTGACAAACCTGATGGAATGTCGGATGAAGCTGGGAATCCTTGGCGATGAGAGACAGGAAGAACTGGATAAAATCGGTTACGATCAGGTAGATCTTGCTTCCAGTAAGGCGCTGAACCAGACCGTTTCCAGAAAAAGCCTTGTCCTTCTGAAAAATGAGGACAATTTCCTTCCTCTTGACAAGAGCAAACTTCATACGATCGGCGTGATCGGTCCGAATGCGGATTCCAGAAAAGCGCTGGTGGGCAACTATGAAGGAACTGCATCCCGCTATATCACAGTGCTGGAAGGCATTGAGGATTATGTCGGGGATGATGTAAAGGTTTATTATTCCGAAGCCTGCGACCTCTGGAAGGACAGAACCAGTGGACTGGCACAGGCGGACGACCGGATTTCCGAAGCAAAAGCAGTCTGCGAGGTCAGCGATGTGATTATCGCGGTGATGGGACTGGATTCCAGCATCGAGGGAGAGCAGGGGGACGCCGGCAACGAATTTGCAAGCGGCGATAAAAAAGACCTGCTGTTCCCCGGTCTGCAGCGTGAGGTGCTTGAGGTCGCATATAGCAGCGGAAAGCCCGTGATCCTGGTATCCATGACCGGCTCCGCAATGGCGCTGGAATGGGAGGATGCGCACTGCAAGGCAATTCTGCAGGCATGGTATCCCGGCGCGGCAGGCGGAAAAGCTGTCGCAGAGGCGATTTTCGGAGAATACAGCCCGGAGGGCAAGCTGCCGGTAACGTTCTACCGCACCTCTGAGGAACTGCCGGAATTCACTGACTATGCGATGAAGGGACGCACCTATCGCTACATGGAAAAGGAAGCGCTTTATCCCTTCGGTTTCGGACTTTCTTATACCTCCTTTGAACAGGGAAAGACGAGCGCAGACCGTATGGAAATCGAGGCAGGCGGACAGCTTCGAATCAAAACTTCCGTAAAAAATACCGGAAAATTTGCAGGCGGACAGACCATTCAGGTTTATGTCAAAGCGCTTCGGGATAATACACCGAACGCGCAGCTCAAAAGCTTGAAGAAGCTTTCCCTGCAGCCAGGCGAGGAAAAAGAAGTGGAAATTGTGCTGACTGACAAGGCATTTGCCCTGTACAACGAGGACGCACACTTTATGCTGGAAGCAGGCGATTACGAGGTTTCTGTCGGCATGCAGCAGCCGGATCGCAGAAGCAGCGAGCTGACCGGACAGACCTGCAGCGTGCTGAAGGTACACTGCAGCGAGACAAAGGAGCTGTAAGGCAGCAATACGAACAAAAACAATAGAATGCACGCTCTGCGAGCATTCTATTGTCATGAACTATAGGGCGCCCTGCACTGCAGGACGTCCTGTTTTGGATACAGAAAAAGAAATTTGCCTGACAGCCGGCAAAGCAGTGTCTTTTGGTTGTAATCGCGCGGACGAACAGGTACAATAGAGGGACAGCTAAAGGGAAGAGCAACAGAAGAAAGGAGCGCTGTATGAAGCGAAATACAAGCCGTAAGGCGGAAGAAGCTTATCTGGCGGAAACTCTGAGGGTCGTGCGTGACAACGTGCGGGAATATGGACAGGAAGTTGCGAAGATGCAGGAGGATATCGATGAAATGCTTGAGCATTATCATGATAACGATGCGGAAGTCCTGACGATCCTGAACAATACCGTAACCATGCACACCCATATGAAGCGGGCATTGGAGCGCAATGAAAAGGCGCTGAAAAAGCCCTACTTCGGGCGAATTGTTTTTCATGACGAGGCATTAAATAAAGAAGAATCCCTCTATATCGGGCGGGGCGGCATCGCAAAGGATACCACCCACCAAATGGTGACGGACTGGCGTGCACCGGTGGCCAATGCCTATTATGAAAACGGATTGGGAAAATGCAGCTACCCCGTACCGGATGGTCAGCATATGGAGATCGAGCTTTTGCTCAAACGGACGTATGAGATCGAGGATGCAAAGCTGATCGACTATTATGATTCGGAAGTCGTGGCAAACGATGAGCTTCTGACGCGGTATCTTGCAAAAAATAAAAAGGCGGTTTTGGGTGAGATCATTGCGACGATCCAGCAGGAGCAGAACGAAATTATCCGGAAATCGCCCTATCACAGCATGATCGTGCAGGGCGTAGCAGGCTCTGGCAAGACCACGGTGGCGATGCACCGGATTTCCTATATTTTATACAATTATGAAGAACGGTTTCAGCCGGAGGATTTTTATATCGTCGGCAGCAACCGGATTTTGCTGGACTATATCACGGGTGTCCTGCCGGATCTGGATGTGTATGGCATCCGACAGATGACGATGGAGCAGCTGTTTGTACGCCTTTTATATGAGGACTGGGACGAAACCTACCGCATCTGCCCGGTGCGCGATGCCGGGAAAGACGGTGCGGTGCGAGGAACCCTTGCGTGGTTTGAAAAGCTGCAGAAGTTTTGCAGCAGAGTGGAGTGGAACACGATCCCGAGGACGACGGTGTTGTTTAACCGGAAGCAGTTTGTAGAGGGGCTTCGGGACGGTCGTGTCGGTGTGTTCGATGAGAGCGGCGGCAAAAATGACCCGAAAGATATGGTCATTTTGATGACGGGCGAGGCAATTGAACGTTATATCCGTCAGAATCCGTCCGTGTCCGCGCAGAGCAAGGTGCTGATGCTGCAGGAGCGTTTGATGGGAAAAGTGGAGGACGAATTTTTAGGAAAGGGCATCAGCTATACCACCGAAGAAAAAAAGGCAATCCGCCGCTCAATGCGTAAAAGGTTCGGCGCAAGGCAATGGAAAAAATCCGTTTATGAGATGTATCATGATTTCCTGACAGAGCAGAAACAGCAGGGCGTCTGCGTCGAAGAACCGCAGGAGGAGCTGGATGTGTACGACCTGGCGGCACTTGCCTACCTGTATCGCAGAATGCGGGAAACGGAGGTCATCAGCGAGGCGCATCATATTGTTGTGGATGAAGCGCAGGATTTCGGTGTTATGGTCTATGCAGTTTTAAAAGAATGCGTCAGAAGCTGCACTTACACGGTCATGGGGGATGTATCCCAGAATATCCGTATGGATTACGGTATCAGCGACTGGGAAGGGGTGAAAAACATCCTGCTGACCGGAGAACGGGATAACTTTTGTGTACTGAGAAAAAGCTATCGGAATACCGTAGAAATTGCAAATTTTGCATCGGACATCCTGGCGCACGGAGAGTTCCCGGGGTATGGGGCAGAGCCGGTCATTCGGCATGGCGAAGCGGTTGGCATCCGACAGACAGCAGGAAGGGATCTGTACCGGGAAGCGGCAAAAATCTGCAAAGGATGGCAGACAGACGGTTTTGACACAATCGCGGTGATCTGCCGGGATCAGAAGCAGGCGCAGGAGACGGCAGAGCTTCTGCAAAAAGAGCTGCCGGTCATGCCCTGGGATCCGGAAAAAGCGTCGTTTGAAAAAGGAATCATGGTATTTCCGGTGGAATATACCAAGGGACTGGAATTCGACGCGGTTCTGCTGCTCAGCCCGGATCGGGAGTCCTATCCGACGGACGATGGACACGCGAAGCTTTTGTATGTCGCGGCGACAAGAGCACTGCACCGGCTGGAGGTTCTGCACACTGGCAACCTTACTGGGCTGATCGTAGACCCGATTCCGAAAAAGAACAAAAAGCGAGTATCCGGCGCGAAGAAAAAGGTCGTCATCGTGCAGAATCCGCCCGGCGGACAGGAAGCACCGTTGCCATATGGAACGGGTGCGATGCAGGAAAGTGCGGACGCACGCCGCGCAGGCGGAAAAACACAGGGCAGTGCCCGTCCGGCGGCAGCTGCACCCCGGCCGACGTCTGCTGGTGCCGGCTGGACGTCGCGCCCGAAGCCGGTTATTTCCGGTCAGCCGCAGAAAGCCCTCCATCCGCTGGCGTCGCTGTACGGGAGCAACAGCCAGGCTGCACAGGGATCTGGCAGAGCTGTAGGCAGTAGACAATCTGCACAGGCAGCTGGCAGAACGGTGAACGGCACGGTACAGCCGCGTGTCACAGGCGATATGCATGCCCGCACAGCATCCGGTTTCCTTTCGTTCGGTGAACTTCCGGATACCGCGAAGCTGCGGGCGGCGGGACATGCGAAGATCGACCATTCGATTCGCTGGGTACAGCGTAAGGAGGACGGTCTGTATTTACAGAGCCGTTATGGAGTGACCCGTTTGAGCCCTGTCGGCAGCGGAATTCTGCGCGTCACTTTTTCACGGGGCGAGATGCCGCCGGTGCATCCTGCAATCGCCGTCACCCGGGTGGAGAAAAACTGGCAGATGCGCGAAAAACCGACGCTTGTGGAGATGCGAACGCCGGAAATGTATGTGGTTGCGGACAAAAAGACAGGTGCGCTGCGGTTTCTGGATAAGGACAGCGAAATCTTGCTGGAAGAAAGCGGACAGGATCGCTGCCTGATCGAAAATGCGCCAAACGGTGGGCGCAGCAGGCTGTTTTTTGACTGGAAAAAAGGAGAAGGGCTCTATGCAGCAGGCGCGCTCGGTAAAGGCGGAATCCATCTGGAAAAGACGGCGCGGTGCATCTCCCATGGAGTCGAAAACGAACTTCCATATCTGATTTCCGACCGAGGCTATGGCATTTTGTTGGCATCGTCCAAAGAAGTGATCTTCTGCAGCCTGCCCGTATACGGAAACCAGATTTGTCTGGAAGGTACGCAGCAGCCGGATTATTATATTATTGTAGGGAAAAAATTAGAGACGCTGTTGAAGGCCTGCGCATATCTGTGCGGAAAGCTGTGAGAAAAAGCGTGTCTGAGGAATGGAGAAGCTATGAACATACTGGATATTGTTGGACCTGTGATGGTAGGACCATCCAGCTCTCATACGGCGGGGGCGGTGCGGATCGGTCAGACGGTGGGAAAGCTTTTGGGAGAACGGGTCGTGAATGCAAAAATCGGGCTGCACGGCTCTTTTCTGGCAACAGGGCGCGGACATGGAACAGACCGCGCGATTGTGGCGGGACTGTTGGGGCTGGCAGTGGACGACCAACGGATTCCGGAAAGCTTCGCAGAAGCAAAAAAGGCAGGGCTTTCGTTTTCCTTTGAAGGAATCAGCCTTATGAATGCGCATCCGAATTCCGTTCGGCTGGAGGTGACCGGAGAGAGCGGGCGAAAGCTGGAAGTGATCGGTGCATCGATCGGCGGCGGACGGATCAGAATCTGCGAGATCGATGGACTGACTGCAAATTTTTCCGGGGAAGCTCCGACACTGGTTGTATACAACCAGGACAAGCCGGGCTGTATCGTAAAAGTAACGTCGCGTCTGGGTGAAGCAGGGATCAATATCGCGACGATGCAGGTGTACCGGGACGAACGCGGCGGACATGCCGTTATGGTAATCGAAGTGGATCAGGAAGTACCGCGGGAGCGGATTGCAGCGCTGGAGCAGGAAGAGGGCATTGAAAAAGTAATCTACCTGTGTCTGGAAGAATAGGAGGCAGCAAAGATATGTATCGTTCATTGGAAGAGATCTGCAAGGAAGCTGCAGCGACAGGCTGCAGTTTCTGGGAGCTGATCCAAAAAGATGACTGCCGGGAGCGGCAGATTGCACAGGAGGAATCCTTTGTACAGCTGCAGCGCATGTACCAGGCGATGAAAGAGGCGGATCAGGACTACGACGGAACCCTGCATTCCCGCAGCGGACTGGTGGGCACGGACGGCGGCAAGCTGGAGCACTATGTGGAGCAGGAAGAGCCGATCTGCGGCGATTTTCTTGGGCGCGTGATGGAAAAGGCGGTCAAAATGGGAGAGTCCAACGCCTGTATGAAACGAATTGTCGCAGCGCCTACGGCGGGTGCGTGTGGCGTTGTGCCGGCAGTTTTTCTGAGCATGCAGGAAAAATATCATTATACGGATGAAGAAATGACAAAAGCGCTGTATGTGGCGGCCGGCATTGGAGGGGTAATCGCATCCCGGGCGTTTATCGCGGGCGCGCAGGGCGGTTGTCAGGCGGAAATCGGTTCGGCATCGGCAATGGCAGCAGGAGGTGCGGTGCATTTGCGGGGCGGCTCTGCAGAGGCGGTGGCGCACGCAGCAGCAATGGCACTGAAAAATCTGCTGGGTCTGGTGTGCGATCCGGTAGCAGGTTTGGTAGAAGTACCCTGCGTAAAACGAAACGTATCCGGCGCGGTTGTCGCCCTTTCGGCGGCAGACATGGCGCTTGCCGGAGTGCGCAGCAGAATTCCTCCCGACGAGGTGATTGACGCGATGCGGGAGGTCGGAATTTCGATGCCGGCATGTCTTCGGGAAACCGGAGAAGGCGGTCTTGCCGCGACGCCGGAGGGAATTAAAATGCGGGATCGCATCATGGACTGAGTATGCGCTGAAAAAACGTCTGTGTATCTGAAAATGCACACTTTCGGAAGGCAAGATTTGTTGTAAACTATGGCTGTTTATGGTACACTTTTTCTATCTGAAACGTTTTGGGTCCGATGGGAGAGGGAAGGACATGGTTGGAGTTTGTCAGCGCCAGGATATGATGTTGTCTGGATGCGCCGGGACGCCAACAGACGTTTAACGAACGTGAAAATGACAGGAGAGAAAGCAGGAATGAAACAGAACAAAGAAGATTTTCTGACGGGTGTAGGAGCAGTAGATGCAGAGCATGTGGTTCTGCTGGATCTGACAGACCAGGTGGGTGCGCTTTTGGCAGATGAAAACATGCTGTTTAAATGTGCGGATATTCGACAGCTTTTAAAGCGGCTGGAGGATTACACGACGATGCACTTTACACATGAAGAGCAGCTGATGGAAAAGATGGGCTATGGCGGAATCGAAGAACAGAAGAAACAGCATCGGATGTTCGTGCAGAGGCTGGAAGAGTTTACCGATCGGGTATCGAAGCTTTCGCTCGGTACGCAGGACGCCATGATTCAGGATCTGTTTGAGTATCTGCAGCAGTGGCTGCAGGATCATATCAAAGTTGAGGATATGAAATATGCCAGATTTGCAATGGAAAAAACTAAAGGAGATTGTTGATCAGAGCGATAACATCGTTTTCTTTGGCGGTGCGGGCGTGTCCACGGAGAGCGGAATCCCGGATTTTCGCAGTACGGACGGTCTGTACCATCAGGAATACCGTTATCCGCCCGAGACGATTTTAAGCCATACCTTTTTTCGGCAGAATCCGGAAGAATTTTACCGGTTTTACCGTGCTAAGATGCTGGCGCCGCACGCAAAACCAAACGCTGCGCATAAAAAGCTTGCCCAGTGGGAAAAGGAAGGCAAATTAAAAGCGGTCATCACGCAGAATATTGATGGATTGCATCAGGCTGCCGGCAGCAAAACAGTGTTGGAGCTGCACGGAAGTACGCTCCGCAATTATTGCATGAAGTGCGGGCGGTTTTACGATCAGAATGCAATTCTGGAAAGCACAGGGGTTCCGCACTGCGAATGCGGCGGCGTGATCAAACCGGATGTCGTACTCTATGAAGAAAGCCTGGATCAGAAAGTGCTGAAAGAAGCGGTTTCTTTTATCAGCCATGCGGATGTGCTGATTGTCGGAGGGACCTCATTGGTCGTTTATCCGGCGGCGGGGCTGATTGATTACTACCGTAGCGATAAACTGGTTTTGATTAACCGGACGCCTACGGCGCGGGATTCGGCAGCGGATCTGGTCGTTACAGGCAGCATAGGGGAGATTTTTGATTCCCTGTAAAACGGAATCTTATAAGGAGATTTTCATGGATATTCAGGTCGGAGATGTGGTGACGCTGAAAAAACAGCATCCCTGCGGTAGCCGGGAATGGGAAGTCCTGCGGATCGGAGCGGATTTTCGGCTCAAATGTGCAGGCTGCGGTCACCAGATTATGATCGCACGCAGACTGGTTGAAAAAAATCTGCGTGATATTAAAAGAAAAGCTTGAAAACAATATGATTTCATGGTATTATAGATACTCGTGATATATATTCCTTGCTCCTTTTATTGGAAAGGGGCCAGAGACCAAAAGGAGGTAATTAGCATGAACAAGTACGAATTAGCTGTGGTTGTCAGTGCGAAAATCGAAGATGAAGAAAGAGCTGCGGTTGTTGACAAGTGCAAGGCGCTGATCGAAAGATTTGGCGGCACCATCACCAACGTTGATGACTGGGGCAAGAAGAGACTCGCTTACGAGATCCAGAAGATGAAAGAAGGCTTCTATTACTTCATCCAGTTCGAGGCTGAATCTTCTGCACCTGCAGAGATCGAAAGCCGTATTCGCATCATGGACAACGTATTGAGATACTTAGTTGTCAAGAATGAGACGAAGTAAGAAAGAGAGTCAATATGAATAAAGTTATTCTTATGGGCCGTCTTACCAGGGATCCCGAGGTTCGGTATTCCCAGGGAGACAACGCTATGGCGATCGCCAGATATACACTGGCTGTGGATCGGAGATTTAACCGCAATAATAACGATGAGAATTCCGCAGACTTTATCGGATGCGTTGCATTCGGCAAGAGCGCAGAGTTCGCAGAGCGGTATCTCCATAAGGGAACCAAGATTGTGGCGACCGGCAGAATCCAGACTGGTAGCTATGTCAATAAGGATGGCGTCAAAGTGTATACGACTGATGTTGTTGTGGAAGATCAGGAGTTTGCAGAGAGCAAGAACAGTGCAGCCAGTAACGATGGGGGTTACAATGGCGGCGGTTATAACAGTGCACCTGCAAGACCCCAGCCTGCTGCAGCGACAGACGGCTTCATGAACATTCCGGATGGAATAGACG